>Ga0209187_1000614_pt1 | contig 56258 bp, 43 predicted proteins | sample BantaG_FD_187430 | JGI IMG/M metagenome (GOLD analysis project Ga0209187, IMG submission 187430) | Marine algal microbial communities from Bantry Bay, Ireland - BantryBay_4 metaG (SPAdes) (version 2) | ecosystem: Host-associated > Algae > Red algae > Unclassified | place: Bantry Bay, Ireland...
CCAACTAAGCTGGCAGATTTTTCCTGTACGCCAATGCTAAATCTTGTAAGGCTAACGCCTAATGCCTAACTCCTAATTCCTTCTATAAATCAATTCGGATTTCAAGCTTGGATTTGGGGAGCCCAAGAGGTCAAAAACCTTTGGGTGGAAATCGGATTCAAGCTTGACTTTTGAGTTTATTGGGCGAAAAGTTGAGGGGAGGTAGGTCCGCAGGTCTGGAGACCTTGTACAGAAAAGTGGAGGAGTGGTAGGCCCGCAGTAATTCAAGTCACTTTTACATTTATTTTTTGACTGCATATTCTCTTTTTATACACTAACTAAACGACATAGGTTCTCCGACCTACCTTTAACAGTATCCTCGCATTATTTAACAAAAGTACAGGAATCATCTAAAACTTAAAACTTCATTAACAATACAATAGCAAAACTTAACACAATAAACCCAGACATTAGTGTTAATTATAATACAAGTATTAATTAATTTAAAATGTACAGTTATGACAAAGCTAATACGGATTTTTACGCTGTCCTTAATCTTATTACTTACCCAACAAGTAACGAATGCAGCAGTATTCTTAGAAGGCTTTTACAAAAGTACAAACTCATCAATTACGATTCAATTACAAGAAACTCGAGACGGTATTCGCGTGCAGCGGTTAGGGTCTAATGATTGGTTTGAGTATGAAGAAGTTTCCCGGAATCTATTCAAGGATAGAAAAGGAAATGCCTACTATGTTTATGATGATGACGAGATAGAATTTAGAGATCGCTATGGTCGTTCAAAAATAAGATTCTATTATGATCAAAGAAATAGTCGTGGAGGTGTTGGAAATTATGACGATTGGGATAACGATCGCTATGATGATAATCGCTACGATCGTAACAACAATCGAAATGACAGATACGAGAATAAGTATCGTTTCCTAAGAGGAGATATTTCAGGAAGATGGTCTGCTGGAAATCGTGGAAGAAAAGTGTTACAAATAAGGCAAACAGGAAGGAATTTAGTGGAAGTTCAAAAAAATGGGAGATGGAGAACTTTCTATTATCAAGGAAACGGAGTCTTTCAAGATCGTATCAGAAACCGTGTTTTCTTTACGAGCCAAAATACCCTAACCTACAGAGAATGGTTTGGTGGAAATACTAGAACTTATTATAGAGAAAGTCGTTCTAGAAACAATAGAGGAAACCAATGGAATAGAGGCAATAACGGAAATCGTGGAAACCAAGGCAATCGAGGAAACCGCGGATATTGCCCACCAGGCTATTAGATAATATGCTACTAATATCATGTAGTTGATAACTAGCAAAACGCCACTGTGAAACAGTGGTGTTTTTGTTTTATTTGTATTTGGCGATTGAATTAGTCTAAAAAAGAAAATTTATGTTCAGTGAAAATTGTTTGAACATGATTCATAAGATGGTAAGATGCACAAGCTTAAAAATGAAAAAAGTCAATACTGAAGAAGTTAAATAGTAATCATGATATTTTTATCTCAAACATTCTGTCAGACAGTTTGTGGAAAGTGTATAGCAAATTTTACCAAAAAATCACACTGTTTAATAGAAAATCGTTTCGCCCAAGGTCTCTGACCTCGGGCATCGCTCAACATAAAACAAATTTCATTTGCTTGCCGTAGGCAAGCAAATGGGAGAGGGGGAATGTCAAATTATCCTTCGACTCGCTCCGCTCGCTCAGGATGACAATTAACAATTTTGTAATTTTCATTCTCGCATTCTCGCATTCTCGCATTCTCTCATTACCTCTTCTACATCCTAAAAAACTTCCATTCTCCCCAAATGCCAAATTCTTTTAATCGAGTTTTCGATCCTTTTATTTCTTGAACAATTTCTTTTTTACCGTTATAAATTTTTGAAAACATCTCTTTCTTGTTATAGCATTCTGAGATTTCATCATGCTTTTCTAAAACGGAATAGGTGTATGAACTTTCTTTTAATTGTTCTAATTTATCATCTTGAATTCTTTCATATGTTTGGTCTGCGATTAAATTTAATTCGTTATAGGTATTAGAAGTAATTACTTTCTGAACTCCATAGCGTTGACTATTTCTAGTTCTAGTATGTTTCACCATTCTGTTCGATTGATCGTATTCAAAATCTTCAGTTATAGTTTGGTCTTTGTTTATTTCTATTTTTTGTTTTAATGACCCATCGGCGTTATAGGAGTGAATCATTTCTGAAGAATAAGTTTCCACAATCGGGCTTCCACCAAAAGTTTTTGATGTCCAAATATTTTGACCATCTTTTGAATAAACCTCAAATTCTTTCTTTTGATATGGTTTAGGTTTTTTTCCCGTATCCTTAAATTGAGAAAGCGTAAATGCAATTCGATTATCACCATAGTTAACTTGAATTTCCCATTCGTTAAAACGGTAAGTTGGTTTTAAATCGTTATATTCTTTACCCTTATAATTTTGAATTATCTTTTTAGCTGTTACGATTCTATTTTGGTCATCATAGGTTAAACAATAAATTCTACCAGTATGAACTTTTTTATTTTTTTTACCTCTAGATCCAATTCCCGCCTCAAAACATTCCGGTAAACCATTTGTGTTATAAGTTACTTCACCACCGGCTTTTGATGGCCTTGTCGCTATTTGTGTCGCTTTTCCATTTTCCCACCTAGTGATGCGAATAAACCCATCCTGGATATCACATTGGTTGAAGTATTCCACAATACTATATCCAGATCTTTCTTCATCAATAATATAATAGGCGGTTTTGTCTCCCGCTAAAGGGTCGGAATATGCGGTTCTTACATTTTTTGGAATCACTTTAAGATTGCCATCATCTAATCGTTCAAATTTATATTCATAAATATCAAAATATTGAGGGCCATGGAAATTATCAAAAAATTTAGTGGTTTTAATCAATTGCAACATCTGACTTTCCTTATCGCTTAGCTCTACTTGAGCGTTTGATGTTAAAATTGAAAATAAGATAGGAAGCATGAATAGATATCTCATTAAAAGTATTTTTGGATTAATAAATAAAAACAATTGTAGGAAATCTCAATCCGTTAAATTGAGGCATAATACCATTATAGAATAATAAATTTAAAATAAAAGTTCCGTGAAGATCATAAAAGTGATAGGATATAAAGCTATTTTATTTGTGGCTAGAAAATCTGTACTTTATTTAAAATAATCTATCTATAAATAGATTATATAACATCAAAGGCTTTAGCCAAATAAGTAAAGAAGAAAGGTAATGCCACCCAAAAGAATTCAGGTATAACAATTAAAAGGCCAACTACAGCAATGAAGGAGACTGCGGTAATCATCCAATATTTTGCTTTTGCTTCTTTTGTTTCTCCCATGATAAATTTTTAAATTTGATGCAAAAATAACAAATATTTTATAATTACTAATTTGTTTTTGGATTATTAATCGCTTTTATATTTTTAGCATTAAGCACCTTATCCGAACCAACGCCAACACCTATAATTGAGCGCATAGCCTCCTCAGTTGTGGCTTTTTTCCGTTCTATTTGATTCTCACTTACGTGAAATATAAATCCATTGGTAGGATTAGGTCCAGTTGGTACAAATACCGTAAAATTGCCATTTCCATGCTCTTCTGTTATAAATCCGGTCATTTTTGTCCCATTAGAAAATACCTCTACAGTTACCACTTCTGAGAACGGCATTTTTTTAGCTCCTGAAAATTGTTGAACAATTTCTTTGATTGTTCCATATAAGGGTAATCTCTCCAAGTATGCCTTTTCAATTCTGCCAAAAAAGTTTTTACCAATTTTTGTTCGGATTAATAATCCCATTAAAAAGCAGAATAAAATGATACTTCCTAAAGCAATTAAATTTACGATGGATTCATTCCATTCTGTTTTCGTTGCAATTAGACTTGAAAGCGGAGCGAGCGCATCAGTTAAGAAGTTGAAAATCAGTCTAATAATGAATATAAATATAGTTATAGGTAAAATAACCACGAATCCCCCCAGTAATGTTGTTACCAAAAAATTCTTTAATTTATTCATACGTCTTTTAAAACATTAAATATATAAATTAAGTTGACGAAGATAGCCATTTCCTAGTCCGAAATTCTACCAATAGTACTAAAAATTGGATGATATATAAATTTAAAATCTTTGGTTAAATTTTTGTCAAATATTGCGGCAATGTTATCTTTGCACACCCTATTGAAGTATAGGAGTATGCGAAAGTAGCTCAGCTGGTAGAGCACGACCTTGCCAAGGTCGGGGTCGCGGGTTCGAATCCCGTCTTTCGCTCAGAATTTTGGGCTTGTTTTTTCAAGCCCATTTGTTGCCCGGGTGGTGGAATTGGTAGACACGCTGGACTTAAAATCCAGTGAACTTTGGTTCGTGCGGGTTCAAGTCCCGCTCCGGGTACGAAAACAGTGCGTAACTCGCTGATTACAGCTTGTTGCGCATTTTTCATTTTATGTGATGAAATAAAATAATGATTTTAACTTGCATAATTCCTTCCATTTTACCCTGTTTCAATTATAGAAATGAGTAGGAAGATTTTACTCCCTTTTTTTCGATTTCCAAATGTTTTACCAATCTTCTTTCAATCTTCAATTCTCTTTTCTCAAACTCCTTTAACTTCTGATGCAAGGAACTAATACTAGTTTTTTTTATTAAATTTTCGATTTTATCCTCTAACCTCAAAATGGTAATTCTTCCAAATGAGGTTTAAATCCTAAAATTAATTTTAAATCAATTTGCTTTAAGTTATCAATTCAATCTAAATTCTTAAATTTGAAAATACCTTCCATAACTTTTATTGAAGTGAATAACTAAAATATGAGATTACGACTTTCTACAATTTTCCTCTTCTTGTTTTTCGGAAATATCTCGCCTGTATTTGCTCAAAATCCCAATTTTATTTTTGAAAAATTACCCTCCGAAATTGACTGGACTGATGAAGCTATTAATGATATTTTACAAGATTATAAAGGATTTATCTGGATGGCTACTTGGTCTGGTTTAAAGAAATATGATGGGTATGCTGTAAAAACATATAGTCAAGAATTGGACATGCAGAATGGACTGAATGGCAATAAAATTAAGTGTCTTTTTGAGGATAGTAAAAACCGATTATGGGTAGGAACTAATTACACGGGATTTTATCTCTACGATAGAAATTTGGATAAATTTATCCAATATAAAAGAGATAGTAAAAATATGAATAGCCTTAGTAATAATCATGTCTTGGCGATTCATGAAGATAAGGAAGGATTTATTTGGATTGGAACGGAAAATGGACTTAATCGTTTTTCTCCTGATACCGAAACCTTTGTTCAGTTTGAAAATACTGAAATCAATGAAAAAAGTAAGGGGTATAAAGGAATTGTTTCATTTGCACTTTCTGAGGAAGGAAATCTTTGGGTGGGCTGTGAAGTTGGTTTGGATTTATTGGTGAAGGGAAAAAATGGAGCTCCTGATTATTTTGTCAAATATTATTTAGCTCCAGATAATGCTTCGGATGATGATTTTTTGCGGCATAACTTTATTCATAAAATTGTTCCTTCTAAAATCGAACCTAACACCTTGTGGATAGGAACTAGCATCGGTGTAAAAAAAGTAAAATATTTTCCTGAGGATAAGTCTAGAATGGAAATTGAAACTTTCGGTCATCAAAAAAAAACCAATAAAGGACTAAGTCACAGTTTCGTTTCAGATATTTATGAAGATAAAAAAAGGAATCAATTATGGATTGGAACTTATAATGGTATCAATCTTATGGATATTGAATCTGGACAATTTCAATATTTTATTCATGATAAATTTATCCAAAACTCAATTAATAATAACGTAATCCATTCCTTATACAAAGATAAATCTGATGTCCTTTGGATAGGAACGGACAAAGGAATTAATTACGTTAATTTTTCAAGTAAGCCTTTTCGAAGCATTCAATTTTCTGAAAGTGAACAGAATCTTGATTTGATTAGTAGCATAAAATTATCCGAAAATAAAGAAGGAATTTGGATTGCGACTAATGGAACTGGATTGTGTTTTATTCCGATGGAAGGACAATCTCTTGGACAAGAAATACTGCTTCATTATCCCATAAAGGCTCAATTGAAAGCAGACCTTTCTGGATTTATTTCTGATTTAATAGTTTCCCAAACTGGAGATATTTGGCTAACTACAAAAGGTGCTGGACTGCTTAAAATTCCTAAAATTAATATTCCTAATAATAGCTCCGTGATAAAAAATCCAATTCAATATACGATGGAGGAGCAACTTGAAGATGACTATCTGATGACCTTACTCCAAAGTACAAATGGTGCCATCTGGATAGGATATTGGGACAATGGAATAGGAAGACTTAATCCTGAAAAGGAAGAGGTCATTCATTTTGATTTTACAGAAGCATCGGAATTAAATCTCAAAAAATTTCCAATTGTTCATTTTGCAGAAACGGTGGAAGAAGGAGAAAAGATTTTGTGGGCAGGAAGTAGAGGAGGAGGATTGTACAAATTAAAATTTGATGCTTCCAGTCAAGAATTAGAATTGATAACGCTTTATCAATTTAAGCAGCGAAACGAAAAGGGAATTAGTAATAATTTTATTAACGGAATTTATCAACCAAAAAATAGTGCAGTGCAAAATGAACTTTGGATAGGTACTGAAAATGGATTGAATATCTTGGATATAGAAAACGAAACTTTTTCCTACATCAATAAATCTGACGGGCTCAAAAGTCATAAAATTCAATCAATGCTCGAAGACGAAACAGGGGATATTTGGGTAAGTACTGCATACGGAATTTCTCGGATTCAGCGGAATGGAAAGAGTGTTGAGATAAATAATTTTGATAAATATGATGGTTTGACGAGTGATTTATTTTATGATAAATCAAGTGCAATGTTGGAAGGAGGACAACTGATTTTTGGAGGAACAAATGGCTTAATCTTTTTTTCTCCAAAGGAAATTCAAATGGATGACCAACCACCCAAAGTAGCTATTGTCGATTTTCGATTGTTTAACGAATCAGTACTGATTGGGAAATTGGAAAATGGTAGAACTATTTTAAAACAAAACATTTCCGAAACGAAAGAAATTAATTTAACACATCTTGATAATGTTCTTTCTTTTGAATTTGTGGGACTTCTGGCGAGTGAGCCACAAAAATTAAAGTTTGCGTATAAGTTGGAAGGATTCAATGAGGATTGGGTTTATACTGATGCTTCTGAACGGATTGCGCACTTTACAAATTTACCTTATGAGTCATTTCAGTTTAAAGTTAAAGTCGCAAATGCTGATGGCGTTTGGAGTGAACCCGTTGCGTTGAGATTAAATGTTACGCCTCCGTTTTGGATGACGAATTGGGCTTATTTGATTTATTTTATGGTGGGGAGTGCGTTGCTTTATGGAATTTTGAGAGTGGTGAAAATGCGTTCTGAGTTTAACCATAGTTTGCAATTGGAAAAGGTAGAACGAGAAAAATTAGAAGAAGTTAATAAAATGAAACTTCAGTTTTTTACAAATATTTCACATGAATTACGAACTCCTTTGTCATTAATTATCAGTCCATTAGAGCAATTTATAAAGGAGTTGTCTTTTGATAAAAAAATCCACAAATCCTTGGTTAGAATGCATCAGAATGCTAATCGCTTACTGACAATGATTAATCAATTATTGGATATTCGGAAAAGCGAAGCAGGACTGATGAAGTTAAAAGTAGCGGAAGGAAATTTTATAAAATTTTCAAATGAGATTGTTTTGTCTTTCAAAGGGTTAGCAAAACAACGCAATATTAAATTGAAATTGCATGGCAAAATGAAGCCTATTCTAGTTTGGTACGACCGTGACCAAATGGAAAAAGTATGGTTCAATTTATTATCCAATGCTTTGAAATTTACACCCGAAGGAGGAAAAATTGATATTCATCTTTTTGAGAATGATGATTCTAATTTGCTAACCATTAAAGTTATGGACAATGGTGCAGGCATTCCAAAAAATCAAAGAGCGCATATTTTTGATCGATTTTATCAAGTAGAAAAAAATACAGAAGACTTTCAAAAAGGTGGAACTGGAATTGGTTTGGCATTGACCAAATCCATTGTGGAAGCACATCATGGAAAAATTTGGGTAGAAGATAATGAGCAAGGTGGAAGCACTTTTATTTTCACTATGCAGCAAGGGGATCAACATTTTTCGAAAGAAGAAAAAATCATTGGCTTTCAAAATAGTGAAAAGATTTCCAATTATATTATGCCAAATGGAACTGCTACCATTTCTCTTTTAGCTAAAAAAGTGGATGCAAAAATAGCTACCAAAAAAGACAAGCCGCTCGTCTTGCTGGTGGAAGACAATGCGGATATTCGGTCTTACTTGAATGAAAATCTGGAAGCAGATTATCAAATTATTCAAGCTAAAAATGGAGAAGAAGGTTTAGAAAAATCGTTAGCCAAAATTCCAGATATAATTATTGCAGATATTTCGATGCCCAAAATGGATGGGTTGCAAATGTGTCAGAAAGTAAAATCTGAATTGACAACGAGTCATATTCCCATCATTTTATTAACCGCTCGAACTTCTCTGATTTTTAAAATTGATGGAATGGAGAATGGTGCTGACGACTACATAACCAAACCTTTCAATATGCAATTGTTAAAGACGAGAGTAAGAAATCTAATTGATTCTAGAATTCAACTGAAAGAAAAATTTGCTAAAAATTTTGACCTCAGTCCTTCTGGAATTGTCATGAATTCTTTAGATGAACAATTGCTATCCCAAATTAAAATAGTAATCGAAAAAAATATCGATAATTCTGGGTTTTCGGTGGAGCAATTAGCAAGTTCCTTGCACCTGAGTAAAATGCAACTCTATCGAAAGTTAAAAGCCTTGACAGGAAAATCCTCTAATAAGATTATTCGGGAAATTCGATTACAACGAGCTGCGCAATTATTGGAAACGAAACAATATAATGTTGCTGATGTAACTTATATGGTGGGATATAATGATTTGAAATATTTTAGAGATCAGTTCAAAAAGGAGTTTGGAGTGAGTCCGAGTGAGTATAGGAAAAAGTGATTTCAAATTTTACTCCCTTCCGACCATCACAGTTTGTGCCATAATTTCACCAGCATCATTTCGCATTTTTACCCAATACATACCTGCTGCCAGTCAAACAATCCAACCAACTTATAAACTATTTCCCCGCTTGAAATTCAGGAATCGTAATCGAATCAGCAATAGCAAGGGCAGGGTCGCCATTGTCCACTACAATTTCGTATTTATGATAGTTTATATAAAGTGTTTTTCATAAGTAAAGATTTTAGAATCCGACAAAATTGTTTTTAATGATTTAAAAAAAAATAAATTCCGTTGACTTCATAAAAGATGGTAAGATAGTTAATGAGTGCTGAATTTTTTTTTCAATGTGAGGAGGATTTGTCACAAAAATGAAATATTGTGTGGTTCAAATGCCATTTTGTAACATTTACCACCGTTTAATGTACATTTACCCCTGTTTGAAGAAATTGAATTAAACCATCTTTGGAGAGTAGAAATTAAATTTCATGAACGAAATAAGAAACTTTACTCTACTCAATGGTATTTTATATGCCGCAAGGGAGAACGATTAAGTTTGGTTGTAATTTTGGTTTTTTAAACTCCAATTCGGCTCATTATAAAATTATAATTCAAAATTCAGAATTAAATCTAATGAAGTATTTAAAATATGTAGGAGTATTACTTTTATTCGCTTCGGCTGTCGGGATTTATTATTTAAAATTTTACGAAGACCCTCGGTATGCCTTGATAAAAACTACTGATGCCAATGCTTCTCAACCAACGAAAGCACTTTTTGATAATCTAAAAAACATCTCAAAAGAGAAGATTTTATTTGGACATCAAGATGGATTGGCTTATGGCGTTGGATGGAATGATTGGCACAAAAAACGGTCCGATGTCAAAGATGTTTGTGGGAAATATCCTGCGGTCTTTGGTTGGGATATGAGCAAACTAGGATTGACTTCATACAATATTGATTCAGTCGATTTTCAACAAATGAAAGATTGGATGAAGGAAGTTTATAAGATGGGAGGTATCAATACCATTAGTTGGCATATGGATAATTTGGCAAATGGAGGAAGCTCTTGGGATGTGCAAGATAGCCTGCGAGTAGTAGCTTCGATATTGCCAAATGGTAAAAACCATGAAGCTTACAAAAAGAAATTAGACCACTTTGTTGATTTTGTAAACGACCTCGAAGTTGGATTTATTTTTAAGGAAAAAGTTCCTATTATTTTTCGCCCATTTCATGAACATACAGGAAGTTGGTTTTGGTGGGGAGCAAAATTTTGTACGCCCGATGAATATAAATCTTTATGGAAATTCACGGTAAAATATTTACGAGATGAAAAAGGCTTGGATCATATTTTGTACGCCTATTCTCCCGATATTTTTAAAGATGAAGCACACTATTTAGAATGTTATCCGGGTGATGAATGGGTGGATATTTTAGGCTTGGATGATTATCATGATGTGGGACTTATGGGAAATATCGAGCACCTCACTGAACGACTTCGAACGGTCGTCAAATTGGCAGAGGAAAAAGGTAAAGTTGCAGCGCTCACCGAAACGGGATTTGAATCAATTCCAAATGAAACGTGGTGGACAGACAAGTTGCTCAAAGGAATAAAAAATGACCCAGAAGCCAAAAAAATTGCCTGGGTTTTACTGTGGCGCAATGACCGTCCTGACCATCATTATGCTCCTTATCCCGAACATGGAAGTGCTGCTAATTTTATAAAATTTAGTGAAGACCCTGTAATGCTTTTTGCGGATAAATTACCTGAAATTTATAAATTAACTTGGAGATAAAAGAAAACTAAAGTCTATTTATGACTAAAAAATTCTACAAATACTTTTTTATTTAAACAAAACGAAAACCAAATTTATGCAACTACATACTATCGACATTGCTATCATTTTGATTTACCTTGTAATTACAGTAGGTATCGGATTTTGGATTTCCAAAAAAGCATCTACCAACATCAAAAGTTACTTTCTCGGAGGCAACGAAATCAAATGGCAATATCTTGGATTGTCCAATGCCTCGGGTATGTTTGACATCAGTGGAACGATGTGGATGGTGATGTTACTTTTTATTTATGGATTAAAGAGTGTTTGGATACCTTGGTTGTGGCCCGTCTTTAATCAGATTTTTATGATGATTTTTTTATCGATTTGGCTGAGGCGTTCAGGCGTGATGACTGGTGCGGAATGGATAAGATTTCGATTTGGTGAAGGCAAAGGAGCGAACCTTTCTCACCTTGTAATAGTATTGTTTGCCATCATTGTGGTAATTACCTATGTGGCTTATGGTTTCATAGGGATTGGAAAATTTGCTACCGTATTTCTTCCTTGGGAACTCTCTGCTGACCCTGGGATGAATGAAATTTATTATGGATTAATCTTTACTTCTTTGACTGCAATTTATGTAATTAAAGGAGGAATGTACAGCGTAGTTTTTACAGAAGTTTTGCAATATGTGATAATGACTATTGCGAGTATTGCGATTGGAATTATTGCGATGCAAAAAGTTTCTCCCGATATTTTAGCGCAATATGTTCCTGATGATTGGGGGAATATTTTCTTTAGTTGGGAACTTGATTTAGATTGGTCAGGATTAATGGAATCTGCGAATACTAAAATTTCGGAAGATGGTTGGGAATTATTTTCCATCTTTTTTATGATGATTTTACTCAAAGGATTACTCCAAAGTTTTGCCGGGCCTGCTCCAAATTATGATATGCAAAGAGTGCTTTCTACCCGTTCTCCCAAGGAAGCTGCTAAGATGAGTGGATTTGTAAATGTAGTGTTATTGTTTCCTCGTTATATGTTGATTGCAGGACTAACGATTTTGGCTTTAGTTTTTTATAGCGATGAATTAAATGAAATGGGGGAAAATATTGACTTTGAACAAATCCTTCCTTTTGCCATCAAAAACTTTGTCCCCGTAGGTCTGATGGGATTATTGATAGCTGGATTGTTGGCTGCATTTATGTCTTCATTTGCAGCAGCGGTAAATGCTGCTCCTGCATATTTGGTCAATGATATTTATAAAAGATATATCAATCCCGATGCTTCTGATAAAAAATATGTTCAAATGAGTTACCTCTGTTCTTTAGCAGTTGTGGTCATAGGAACTTTATTTGCTTTTCTTTTGGATTCTATCAATGATGTGATTGATTGGTTGGTGGCAGCACTTTATGGAGGATACACCGCTGCCAATCTATTAAAATGGTTTTGGTGGCGATTTAACGGCTACGGATATTTTTGGGGAATGGTCGGTGGTATTATGGCGGCGATGATTCTACCTTATGCACTTCCTGAATGGACAGCTTTGGAGGCGTTTCCAGTTAATTTGACCATTTCATTTATCGGCTGTCTTCTAGGTAGTTATTTTACAGAACCTGATGATGAAGAAGTTTTAAAGAACTTTTATTTGAAAACTCGTCCATGGGGTTTTTGGAAACCAATCCTTGAAAAATTGCAAGCAGAAAATGCTGAAGTAGAAGGCAATAAAGATTTTGTTAGAGATATTTTTAATGTGGCAATCGGCATCATTTGGCAAACTTCATTAGTAGCTGCGCCCATCTTTATGGTGATTCAAGATTGGAATAAGTTTTTGGTTGCGATGGTGGTCATTGCGATTTGTACTATGATTTTAAAATTTAATTGGTATGAAAAAATGGAGGACTATCCAGCGGATCTAACTTCCAATAAATAATAATTTATACAGGTATCGGATTCCTTCAAGGAATCCGATACCTAATTCTATAAAAAGATAATAATGAGTAATTTTGAAGAAAAAATAGAAACACTTTTTTCAACACATAAAAAATTAATTGAAAGGAAAAATATAAAAAAAGAAAATGGAAATGGTATTTACGACCGTTGGAAATTCCCAATTTTGACAGCAGGACATACTCCTGTTTTTTGGCGATATGACTTGAATGAAAATACAAATCCATACCTCCTAGAACGGCAAGGAATCAATGCCGCATTTAATGCAGGAGCAATGTTATGGGAAGGAAAATATTTATTGGCAGTAAGAGTAGAAGGTGATGACCGAAAGTCATTTTTTGCCATTGCCGAAAGTCCAAATGGAATTGATAATTTTAAATTTTGGGACTATCCCATCACAATGCCAGAAACAGAAAATCTAGATACTAATGTTTATGATATGCGATTGACACCTCATGAAGATGGTTGGATTTATGGATTGTTTTGTACAGAGCGAAAAGATAAAACACATCCTAACAACACCTCCGCAGCCGATGCACAATGCGGTATTGCTCGTACTAAAGATTTAAAAAAATGGGATCGATTACCTGACTTGATTACCTATTCAGGGCAGCAGCGAAATGTGGTTTTGCACCCTGAATTTGTCGACGGGAAATATGCCTTGTACACACGCCCTCAAGATGGATTTATAAGTGTTGGCGGCGGTGGCGGTATAGGTTGGGGCTTGACAGAAACCATGACAAATGCCGAAGTGAAATCAGAAGTTATTGTAGATTCCAAAGCGTATCACACTATCAAAGAAATAAAAAACGGGCAAGGCCCGGCTCCCATAAAAACCAATAAAGGTTGGTTGCATCTAGCGCATGGTGTACGAAATACGGCAGCAGGTTTACGCTACGTACTTTACTTATTTTTGACGGATTTAGAAAAACCTTGGGTGATTACCCATGCACCTGGTGGGCATTTTATTTCTCCAAAAAATGAGGAAAGAGTAGGGGATGTTTCCAATGTAACTTTTAGCAATGGTTGGATTGTCAATGATGAAAATGAAGTTTTTATCTATTACGCTTCTTCTGATACTCGAATGCACGTCGCTACTTCCACAATAGAAAAATTACTGGATTATGCTTTAAATACTCCTAAAGATGGATTACGTTCAGCGGCAAGTGTGGCGACTCGGAATGAATTGATTCAAAGAAATTTAGAACTCTTGAAAGACTTGGAATCTTAAACTTTCTAATTAATGGCGAATATAAAATTAACGAATTTTAAAATTGAAATGGAAGAAGAATTAACTTCCATTTTGAGTTGGTGGACGGAAAAAATGGTCGATAAAACTAACGGTGGTTTTTATGGGAAGATAGATGGTCATAATCAATTGCGTCCCAACGCCGACAAAGGAGTGATTTTAAATACTCGAATTTTATGGTCATTTTCCGCAGCGGCAATTTTAACAAAAAAATCTGAGCATAAAAACATCGCTCAGCGAGCTTTTGAATATTTAGAAAAACATTTTATTGACAATAAAAATGGAGGTCTTTTTTGGATGCTAGATTTTAAGGGAAACCCTATTCAGACTAAAAAACAGATTTATGCACAAGCTTTCGGCATTTATGGGTTTTCTGAATATTATCATTTAACTAAAAATAAAAAAGCGATTGAACTTGCAATCCAATTATTTGAAGCGATTGAAAATTATAGTTTTGACAAAAATCATGGAGGATATTTTGAAGCGTTTACCGAAAATTGGCAACCTATCGAAGACCTTCGATTGAGTGAAAAAGATGCCAATGAAGCGAAGACAATGAATACGCATTTACATATCTTAGAAGCCTACACGAATCTCTATCTAGTTTTCCCAAGTATAAAAGTCGGCAAAGCACTTCGAGGTTTGATTGAATGTTTTTTAGAACAATTTATTGTTGAAAAGCCCTACCCCTCTGGTAGTCAATTTAAACATTTGCATTTGTTTTTTGATGAGAAATGGAATTCAAAATCTAACGCTATTTCCTATGGGCATGATATTGAATGTAGCTGGTTGTTGCAAGAGGCTGCTGAAGTTTTGGATGATGATTTACTTTTACAAAAAGTAAAATTAGTTGCTCTGGAAATGGCAGAAGTAACCTTGGGAAATGGCTTCGACGAATCAGGAGGAATTATGTATGAAAGGGAAAATACACATTTTGATAAAGAAAAACATTGGTGGGTACAAGCGGAAGCGGTAGTTGGCTTTTTTAATGCGTATGAAATATCTAAGGAAGAAAAATTTCTAGATGCAAGTTTGCAATGTTGGAATTTTATCAAAAAATATATCTTGGATAAAGAAAATGGAGAGTGGGTTTGGAGTATTTTTCCTGATGGTAAAATTAATCAAAAAGAAGATAAAGTTGGCGCATGGAAAGCACCTTATCATAATGGGCGGATGGGCTTGGAAATATTAAAAAGAATGGGCTAAGGTTAAATTTGATGTTAAAAGCATCCAACGTATTATCTAAATCTCTATTGATAATTATGGCATATACCTCTGGGCATATAGCGAAATCGATTATCGAATTCGGTTTTTTTATTTTATAGCTTATCTTAAGATTTAAATTGATATTTTTAAAAAAAACAAAGAAGGATGAAAAGCAATATTAATGGTTGGGTAATTACAGTTGCACTTGCAGGCTTTCTTTTTGGTTTTGATACCATCGTAATTTCAGGCGCAGATCAACCTATTCAAAAATTATGGAACACTGGAGAATGGTTTCATGGAACATTTATTATGTCTATGGCATTATGGGGCACTGTTTTTGGAGCATTGTTTGGAGGAATACCCTGTGATAAATTTGGTCGAAAGAAAACCTTGTTTTGGATTGGGATTTTGTATTTGGTTTCCGCACTGGGTTCAAGCTTAGCTGTTGAGCCTTATTCCTTTTCTTTTTTTAGATTTATTGGCGGACTTGGAGTAGGTGCTTCATCTGTTGCCGCACCTATTTATATTTCAGAAATTGCGCCAGCAAATAAAAGAGGTAAACTCGTTGCAACTTATCAATTTAATATAGTCCTAGGAATTTTTGTGGCCTTCTTTTCTAATTATTTTATAGGTCAATTTTTTGGAGAAAATGCTTGGCGATGGATGCTTGGAATTGAAGCAATTCCCGCTGCCATTTATTCAATGATGGTTTTGGGTGTGCCGAATAGTCCACGTTGGTTACTACTACAAAAGAAAGATGAATTTTCTGCAAAAGCATTACTGCAAAAGATTGACCCTGAATCTAATATTGAAGAAAAGATAGCTTTAATGAGATCAACTGTTCAAAAAACTAAACAAAGTTTATTTTCTGGAAAATATAGAACGCCAATTATTTTGGCTGTTCTTTTAGCGTTTTTTAATCAGTTATCGGGAATTAACTTCATCCTTTAATATGCCCCTCGAATATTTGAGACTGCTGGAATTGACCAAACCAATGCCTTGATTGCATCAACTCCAATAGGTGCAGTTAATTTATTTTTTACGTTGGTTGGGATGTATTTAATCGACAGAGTAGGGCGAAAAAAATTGATGTTTATGGGTTCTATCGGCTATATTGTTTCCTTACTTGGCGTTGCGTGGGCGATTTATTCAGGAGCGGAAGGATTTGTTGTAGTTGCCTTCGTTTGTGCATTTGTTGGTTCACATGCCATCGGTCAAGGAGCAGTTATTTGGGTTTTTATTTCTGAAATTTTCCCTAATGCAGTTAGAGCTAATGGGATGTCTTTAGGAACCGGAACGCATTGGGTTTTGGCAGCAATTATTACGATGGTGACTCCAGTAGTATTAGCAACTTTTACGCCAGTTACCATATTCTCATTTTTCGCAAGCATGATGATTTTACAATTACTTTGGGTGATATTCTATATGCCAGAAACTAAGGGGGTGCCTTTGGAAGAATTACAACAGCAATTGCTAAGCGAAGAATAAGCCTTTAAATAGCTTACTTTCCCTTTTCTCAGAAAGTAATCACTTATTGGACATTTACATTTTAAGTCTCTGGCATATTGTTCCCATCTCCAAGAAGAACTTGTTATTTCATCTAAACCATAGTTTGCTTTCCACCCCAATGCCCGAATGGCTAAATCTGTTGCCACATACATTTGTTCAAAAAATTATGTTCAGCTTTCTGTGAAATTAAAATCATTTCAGCTTTGGATAAGCCTAATGTAAAGAGTTCATTCAAACCATAAATAATACTGTTTTCCAACTCAGCAGACGATGACATTTCTGCACCACCTGGGATGTCACCTGCAAAAACTGTATTGAATGTACCCACATCTTTTCCAGTTTTTTTTAATTCAGCTACTACTCCAAGTGCATAGTTTCTCCAGCCTCCATTCTCTAAAGGCTTTATATTTTCGTTTTGGAATTCGTAAAGTTCTTGTTTATTTAATGCATAGATTTTATTTAATTTGGCATCATCACTTTTACTTATTGTTAATACAATACCTTTGTTAATATCTGCTGGAAATGCAAAGCCATCATTATAATCCGTATGCTCTCCAATTAGATTTATTCGGCCAGGCGAAAATATAAGTAGTGGCTTAGTTTTAAAGTGATTTTCAAAACTAAGTTTTACTTCTTTGATTAATTTTTTACTCATGATACTATGCGAAATAAACGTAAATACCCACTACAATCACACAGATTGCAATACCAACTTGCATGGTAAATTTCCACGGGGTAATATCAACTTGTTTGGTATACGCTTGTACATATGCTTCACTCCTTGGCTTTAGTTTTCCAATAATTAGCATAATCCCAACGTTTAGTAAAAATAGAACAGCCATCACGTCTAAGAAATGTGGGTAAGCTTGGTTTTCAATTAGGGATAATGCAGCTTTATCTATAACTCCAGAAGCCTTAGCAGCAGAGACTGCTTTTTCTACAAAATAAGGTTGAAGAATAAATTGGCTCATAATATACAAAATACACCCAGATAGCAAACCAATTTTAGCTGCAATCGCCGGCACATATTGGGTTAAATAACCAACCACAATAATGCTAAATATGGGGATGCTATAAATACCATTTATTTCCTGTAGATAATCAAATAAACTACCTGCGTTGGCGATAAGTGGTGCAATAAACATTGCAGCAATGGCTAGAATAACACCAAAGATTTTTCCATATTTTACGACCGTTTTTTCTGAAGCGTTTGGATTGATATGTTGTTTGTAGACATCAATTCCAAATAAGGTTACAGAACTATTTAATACACTATTAAATGAACTTAATATGGCACCAAATATCACAGCAGCAAAGAACCCAACCCAAGCACTTGGAAGTACTTTTTTTACGAGTAGGGGATAGGCGGTATCTCCACTTTCTAAACTTCCCTGAAATATATGGTAAGCGATTAATCCTGGTAAAACCACAATTATTGGTCCTAGTATTTTAATAAAGGCAGCAAGCAATAAGCCTTTTTGTCCTTCTTTTAAGTTTTTAGCCCCAAGTGCTCTTTGGATGATTTGTTGGTTCGTTCCCCAATAAAATAATTGTACTAGCATCATCCCAGTGAAAATAGTGTGGAATGGAACTGGATCTGATGGCTTTCCTATTGAATTAAATTTATTAGGGTTTTCGGTTGTTAATGTGGAAAGACCATCTATTAAACTGCCATCTCCAATCATCATTAATCCAAATATGGGTATTAAAAGACCACCAATTAGTAATCCTACGGCATTAATAGAATCAGAAATTGCCACTGCTTTTAATCCACCAAAAACAGCATACACAGAACCAATAAGTCCAATTCCCCAAACACAAATCCAAATGGATTGGGTATGTGAAACACCAAGTAATTCAGGAATGTCGAACATGCCACTTATGGCTAAAGAGCCAGAGTATAAAATTACAGGAAGCAAAACCACCACATAGCCAGTAAGAAACAACACAGAGGTTAAGGTTTTTGTGGTAATGTCAAAACGCTTGGCTAGAAAACCTGGAATTGTGGTTAAACCACCTTTTAAATATTTAGGTAACAAAAACATGGCAGTCACTACCATGGCTATGGCTGCTAAGGTTTCCCATACCATCACAGATAGTCCGCTTTGGTAGGCTGAGCCATTTAATCCAATAATTTGTTCTGTAGATAAATTGGTCAATAACAATGAGCCAGCAATTACCCCAGCGGTTAAACTTCGGCCACCTAAAAAATAACCATCAGCTGAGGAACCTTTAGTTTCTCGTGTTTTTAGATAGGATATAATGGCCACAAAAGCGGTAAATCCAATGAAAGTTAAAAATTGCATAGTTTATTGGTTAATTAGTGTAAGTCCTATAATTATACAGATTAATATTGAAAATGAATTTCTCAAAATAACAATATTATACTTTTCTATTTGTGCAAATTTATTATTTAAAATCATTTTCAGTAAATGTTGCCCGTAAGTTTAAATTTATTAGAAATAGTGGTAATTCCTCTTTTTACAATTTCTTTTAAATGGAGGGCATAAAAGAAATGCTTCAAGTGCCTTTTGCAAGAAAAAAACTTTATCCTAATGCTTTTATCAATCTAATTAAATTTCTGCCACATAAAGTAATATACAGTTCTCCTTTTTGTAAAAGTATAGATTTGAGTCCACTCCGAAAACTCACAAAACCAAAAATGTTTCTTATGGCGATATTTTTCATTTCCCCAATTAACTGATGCTCAGGCATCACTGAATTTCGAAAACCAAAAATCTCATCCAAAATATTTTATGTTGTGCAATTCGTCAGTTTTCAGAGTGGACTCAGATTTTCAGTATCTTATTTTAAAATACTTAAATACTAAAACGTTCAGGCTTACATCTTAAAATCTTATAAATAGGATAAGAAGAGAAACCTTTCTACTTTCTCAAATACTTAAACGCAACATAGTTGCAAAAATAAAATTTAATTTGCACCTTTGTTTTATTAATTTTAGCAAATGAGCGTAATCAGAAGAACTAAATCAGTAAAATATATTCTAAAAGTATTTGAAGAAGGGCATGAGGCTATTTCTGTTGTAGAATTAGTGCAACAATTACATAATGAAATGAATAAAACCACCGTCTATCGTATTTTGGAAAGATTAGAAAACGGAGGCATTGTTCATAGCTTTATGGATAAACATGGCCTGAAATGGTACGCTAAATGCAGCGAATGCATTGAAGGACATCATACAGATAAACATCCTCATTTTCAATGTAACGATTGTGGAAAAATTAGATGTATAGAATTAGAAGTTAGCATTCCTAATCTTCCTAATCACAATATAGAATCCTCCGAACTTCTTTTAATTGGTCAATGTGCAGAATGCAATTAAATTAATATTCAGCTATCTGTAACGTTTCCGAAATATTTAACGGATTTACTTTGTATCATTAGTAATTTGAATAATCATTTTGATGAAAAAAAGCTTATGGCTCATATTACTTTTTGTAATCACCACCTCGGCGATTATTCATGCACAATTAAATGAGGAATGTGATTATTCGGTAGAAGGAAAGGTATTTAATTTAGAGACAAATGAAGCAATGGCTTTTGTGAGTATCCAAATCGATGACACTACATTGGGAGCTACAACCGATGAAGAAGGCTATTTCAAAATTAAAGGTATATGTGATAAAGAGTACGATCTGATTTTTGCTTTCCTTGGATTCGAAACCGTAAAACATCATCATGACTTTCATCATCCTTCATTGGAAATCTTTATGGCTCCTCAAGATTATCTTTTAGAAAGTGTTGTCGTGGAGGCAGAAGCTAGTCATAGTAATCTTCAAACCATTACTTCAATAAAAATTTCTGGAGAAGAATTAGCTTCATCTGCATCCGAATCCTTAGGAGATGCATTAGGTAAAATTACTGGTGTTTCTACATTGCGAACTGGGCAGAATATTGTTAAACCAATTATTCATGGATTACACAGTAATAGAATATTGATGATTAATAATGGTCTTCGTCATGAATTTCAAAATTGGGGAGAAGATCATGCAGCTGAAATTGATCTATCTAGCATTGATGAAATTGAAGTGATTAAAGGAGCATCAACTGTTCGATTTGGACCAGATGCACTGGGAGGGGTAATTGTTACCAAACCTAATAAAATGGAATTATCCACACCTTTAAAAGGCCAAGTTCGATTGCTTGGTAGATCAAATGGAAGAGCAACACACGCCGCTGCTGAATTAAGAAAAGGATTCAAACGGTTCAGTTTTTTAGGTGGGGGTGCAATTACAAATCAAGGAGACTTGAGAGCGCCTGATTACTTTTTAACGAATACTGGTAAGGATGAATTCAGTTATTATGGAGGGCTGAGAATACATCCATTTGCAGAATTAGACATCGAGGCTTACTATAGTCATGTCGATCAAAAATTAGGCATTTTAAGCGGGTCTGTTTTTGGTAATTTAGATGATATTGTAAATGCAGTTCAGGCGGAAACGCCACTCTATACGCAACCCTTTAGTTATGATATAGGAAAACCAAGACAACAAACTCAACATGACCTTTTCAAAGCTACAATTCAGTACCTCGGACAAAAACATGCCTTTAAAGCGGTTTATGGAAATCAACTTAACCAACGGCAAGAATTCGGAGTACGTAGAGTGGATGCACCAAATATTGACTTGAAGCTTAGAACCGAGAGCCTTGATTTTGATTGGTTTCATGAAGATTTGTTTGGCTTAACGGGTCGCATCGGTATACAATTTCTGAAAAAGGCAAATGATAATTTACCGGGAACAAATACAATACCTTTTATTCCCAACTATGATGAAAAGAGATTAGGCATTTACCTAGTGGAATCTTTAAAACTAGGGGATAATATTTTGGAAATGGGTATTCGATATGATCATTTAAATTCTTATATCGTAGGAAGAGAACCAGATAATACAATTTACCGAAATACAGTGGTGTACAGTAATTTTTCTGGTACCATTGGATTTAAGGCCAAAATAAATGAACATGCTACTTTTCAATCAAATTTAGGAACAGCATGGAGAGCGCCCAATGTGGCAGAACTTTACCGTTTTGGACAACATGCTTTTTATTTAGAATATGGACTTTGGAGATACACCATTGATGAACGATTTGATTTTATTACAACTAGCGAAGGGATTCTTACTGAAGAAGATAGAGCAGTTCCTGCGGAAGTTGGGTATAAATGGATTAATTCCTATTCGATAAATAAAAAGAATTTTAAATCTGAAATTACTGCTTATGTAAATTATATTAAAAATTACATCTTCGCTAAAGCGGGTGGAGTAACCCTTACCCCAAAAGGTTATTTTATTTTCAATATTTATGATCAATCAGACGCACTGTTTTGGGGAATTGATATGCATAATGAATGGACGCATTCTAAAGCATTCTCATCTGTTTTGAAAGGAACTTACCTATGGTCAAAACAAACGGATGATAACGATTTTTTTGTCGGACAACCTCCTGCTCAATTGGAATACGAATTAATTTATCGTCCCACTTTGCCTATACTGAAAAAGTCGGAATTTCAGATTGGGTTTAATTATACTTTTGAACAAACTCAACATCCGCGTATTTTGACGATAGATGAATTTTTATACGCTTTTCAAGGAGATGTTATTCGCTTTGGAGATGACGCTCCAGATTTTGATATTTTGCCTCCACCTCCTGGGTTTTTATTAACTAATTTTTCTTGGAAGTCTTTTTATAAAAATTTTAGTTGGCAATTTCAAATTAGAAATGTGTTCAATTCTTCTTACAGGGTTTACACAGACCGTTTAAGATATTTTGCTGATGATCTAGGGAGAAATTTTGTCCTATTCCTAACTTATCGATTTTAAATAAATTCCACGTTTCGAGTTCCAATTTTTTTACCTATCGCATTAAGCACTACACTAAACATTCAGTAAAATTGCAATCTTTAATGCAACCAGGTTGCAAAATGAAAATATTTTTCTATATTTGTCTTACCGTACAAAATTTAAAATTATTCAAACAATTATGAAAAATATTTACTCGCTATTTTTTACACTTTCCCTTTTTTGTAGTCCTATTTTTTTACCGGGTCAAGATTTAACTAATATCACTGATGTGACCCTTACTTTTACTCCTGATGGAGGAGGCACCGCTATAACAGCTACTGCCAATGATCCAGATGGAGATGGACCAATGCCTTTCACAGCAGGAGCCCTTTCCCTTGATGAAAGTACTGCCTATGTTTTATCAATAGATGTTCAAAATACTATTGACAATGTTAATTCCACCATGGTAATTAATCAAAATAGTAACGACTTCCTATTCTTTTTTGCGTTTACCGATTCATTGATTACCGATCCAGATGGAGATGGAAATGTCGATAATCGAGCTGACCTTATAAACTATAATGATTTAGATAATAATGGACTTCCTATTGGTTTGAGTACAGATTGGGGATCGGAATGTATTGACGCTACTGCTAGCGGTGAATTCCGTGTCTTACTACAATATCAAGCAGGTGTAAAATCCGCCACATCAAGTTCGTCAGACGGTACTAATGAATTTGATATAACATGGAGCTTAAATGTAGACGAGGATCCGAATGCACCACCATGTGAAAATGAAGAAGAAATCATAACCGATGTTACCTTAACCTTCACTCCTACAGATGGAGGAGATGTTGTTACTGGAACAGCTCAGGATCCTGATGGACCAGGTCCATTGCCTTTACAAATTACTCAGAATCCTGACCTTTTAGAAAGCACAGAATACGAAATGTCTATTACTTTATTTAATTCAATAGAGGGAGAAGATATTACCCAAGAGATAATGGATGAAGATGATGAGCATATGTTTTTCTTCGCTTTTACAGATTCCATTTTCGCTAGCCCTGATGGAGATGGAAATACAGATAACAGACCTGATCCAGTGAATTATAATGATTTTGATGAAAACAATTTACCAGTTGGTTTGTCAACGAATTGGGAAGCATCATGTGCGGAAGGGAATATGTCTGGTGAGTTGCAAGTGATTCTTAAACACCAACCAGGAATTAAATCTGCAACCTCTACCGTTAATGATGGAGGAACGGATGTTGATTTAACTTGGGTTGTAAATGTTATCGAGGATCCAAATGCTCCAGAATGTGAAAATGAAGAAGAGATCATTACCGATGTAACCTTGACTTTTACTCCGGTTGATGGGGGAGATGCAGTTACAGCGGCTGCACAAGATCCTGATGGTCCAGGTCCACTTCCACTTCAAATTACACAGGACATTGAGCTATTAGAAAGTACGGAATACGAAATGGCTATCACGTTATTCAACTCAATAGAAGGAGAAGACATTACCCAAGAAATTATGGAAGAGGATGATGAACATATGTTCTTCTTTGCTTTTACAGATACTGTTTTTGCGAGTCCTGATGGAGATGGTAATGTGGACAATAGACCAGATCCAGTTAATTACAATGACTTTGATGATAATAACTTGCCAGTTGGTTTATCAACGAATTGGCAAGCCGAATGTGCTGAAGGTAATATTTTAGGCTCGCTACAAATTATTTTAAAGCATCAACCAGATATTAAGTCAGCCACTTCTACTGTAAACGATGGAGGCACTGATGTAGATCTTACTTTCGCAGTGACTATCATGGAAGATCCAGATGCACCATCTTGCGAAAATGAAGAAGAAATTATTACCGATGTAACCTTGACCTTTACACCAGTTGATGGGGGAGATGCTATTACCGCAGCGGCTCAAGACCCAGATGGACCAGGACCACTTCCTTTAACCATCACAAAAGAAATTGAATTAGTAGAAAGTACGGAATACGAAATGTCTATTACTTTATTTAATTCAATAGAAGGGGAAGACATTACGCAAGAAATTATGGAAGAAGATGATGAGCATATGTTTTTCTTTGCATTTACAGATTCTGTTTTTACCAGTCCAGCTGGGAATGGAAACGTGGATAATCGCCCGGATCCAATGAACTATAATGACTTTGATGATAATAATCTGCCAGTTGGTTTGTCAACTAATTGGGAAGCGGAATGTTTTGATGAAGGAAGTTTAGAAGGGACTTTACAAGTAATTTTAAAGCATCAACCAGATATAAAATCTGAAACTTCTACTGTAAATGATGGTGGTACTGACGTAGATTTGACATGGACGGTTACAGTTCTAGAAGATCCGGATGCGCCACCATGTGAAAATGAAGAAGAGATCATTACTGATGTAACGCTAACCTTTACTCCTGTTGGTGGTGGTGATGCAATTACTGCAGCTGCTCAGGATCCTGACGGACCAGGTCCACTTCCATTGACGATTACACAACAAATTAATCTTGTTCAAAACACAGAATATCAAATGGCTATAACGTTATTTAATTCGATTGAGGGAGAAGATATAACACAAGAAATAATGGAAGAAGATGATGAGCATATGATCTTCTTTGAATGGACAGAAGATTTATTTTCTTCTCCATCAGGAAATGGAAATGCTGATAACAGAGATGATGCGGTCAATTACAATGATTTTGATGGAAACAATCTTCCTGTAGGATTATCTACAAATTGGACCACGCAAGTAGCGGAGACCAATGGTACCTTTAGATTAGTTCTAAAACATCAGCCAGATATTAAAACTGCAACTTCTACTATAAATGATGGTGGAACGGATGTTGACCTAACTTTTGATTTATCAACACTACTTACTTCGACAGAAGATTTAGCATTGGCAAACGAAGCACTTAAACTAGCACCGAACCCAGTAAGTACCACTTTGAATTGGTTGCTTGAAGATGAAAGCCTAATTCAAACAGAAGTGCGTATATACGATCAATTAGGCAGAATGCTTAAATCTGAAAATCAATCACAGATGCAAGGATGGACACCTGTTGACGTCGCTGAATTACCGGAAGGTATGTATTATTTACAAGTTCGTTCAGCAGATAAAAGTTGGACTCAACGATTTTTGAAAGTGATGTAAATTTTTCATAAGTATTTAATTAAGTAACTCGGCATAACTTTCAGTTTATCCCGAGTCTGAGAAAGGCTGTTCTTTTAAGGACAGCCTTTTAGTTTTATAGATGTATTTTAAAAAATTTTGGCTTTGCTAAGTAGTTCTTCTGAACGCTATCTAAATAAAAGGTGTGTATTTGTAATTTGAAATAACCTCTAGTATTCTTCAAATACGGTCTTAGCCAATTGATGGCGATATTAAACTTAGAGTTATTTGACTGAATAAATAGATATACCTTTTTTCGCGCTCTCTTTTATTATTTACTACAGCAAAACATTCCAATAGAAGGATCAATAATTTAACATGGTAAGAAAATAAATTAATGCAACTTAGTTGCATTAAATAAGTAATTTGCATACTTTTGCCACTGAGGTGCAATAATAATTAAATAGTGATAAAATGATTTATTCTCAGAAAATATTAAATTCTGACCTATTGGGTGCTCTGGTAGGTAGTTTGTGCTTAATACATTGTTTGGCTACACCATTGTTATTTGTAGCCAAAGCTTGCTCCACTAGTTGTTGCAGTGATTCACCTATTTGGTGGAAAGCCATTGATTATTTTTTTATTCTTATCTCCTTTATCGCAATTGTGTTCTCTACAAAAAAATTAATTAAAAAATGGCTTGTAATTGCCTTGTGGAGTAGTTGGTTTCTTTTATTGATTACCATACTAAGTGAAGCTCTTGGAATAGGGCTATTTCCAACTTCATTTATTTACCTCCCTTCTGTACTTATAATTGCATTCCATTATTATAATATAAGATACTGTAAATGCGGAAAGGAAATATGTTAGGTAATTGAATAGACATTTAAGAAAAATAGTTAACAATAAAAAAAATAAAATTTATGATTTCAAGAAATCAAGTTTTAGAAGCTCAAAACCAATGGGGGGAAGGTGTTATAAAGATTGGTGCATTAAAAGAGAACAAGGAAAAATGCGAAATTTTTACGAAAAAATTTTTAGATGAGCGATATAGCTTCGATGGCACTGTTTTATTCAAACCTACAAAATGTGAAATAGAGCAATTTAGACCTTCCAAAGAACAGGCATTATCTTATTTCATAGCTGGCGAGGATAGAGCTTGTAAGGAAGATAGCGGATTCGCAATAAATCCCTGGACTCAAGTCAGATTCGAAAATACAGGCTTTATTTTGGAAGAAACGAGAGCCATGGCTATGGGTAATTACTTTTTCACAGATTTAAACGGAAATGAAGCCAAAGTTGAGTACACCTTCGGATATAAATTGATTGATGGAAAATTGAAAATTGACATCCATCATTCATCATTTCCATACAGCCCCTCACCAGTTACGTAATGCATAATTGTTTATATATGATTTGCCCATGTGATAATATTGAACCTGTTATTCATAACAGGTTCAATGGGCAAAAATATTTTTACACATCTTTAGGCAATTCAATTTCTCTTGAAGAAGGTACGCTTAAGCAAATTGCTGCTATTGTAAAAACAAATAGCATTAGACAAATTACATTTGTATTAGCGGATGATAATAGAATTGTTATTGATGCCTTGAATAATCAAGAGTTTATTAAAGTAAGAGGCTTGAGTAAGGCATATAATCATTTACTCGAACACAAAAAAAATAGCCTAAATTATTGGATCAACCAAAATCAAAATGGAATGATTCTATCATACCATTTAAATCAGAAAATAGAAGAACTAAAATTAAGCCTTTATCATCATCTACCAAATCCACCTGAAATAAGCGGCATATTATTTTCAAGAGCTTATAATAGTTTTAAGCAAATTCACAATGACTTACTCTGCATTAATTCCATTAAATTAAATTAATCTATTGATAAATATGAAGACAAATAAAAAACTTCCTGTAACCGTTTTAAGTGGTTTCTTAGGAGCAGGAAAAACCACTTTACTAAATCATGTTTTACATAATAAACAAGGCCTAAAAGTAGCGGTCATTGTTAATGACATGAGTGAAGTTAATGTTGATGCCGAGTTGGTGAAGAACGAAAATAACTTATCTCGTACAGAGGAAAAATTAGTAGAAATGAGTAATGGATGTATATGTTGCACGCTACGAGAAGATTTAATGATTGAGGTTGAGCGATTGGCAAAAGAAGATCGGTTTGATTATTTGCTAATAGAAAGTACGGGTATTAGTGAGCCAGTTCCCGTCGCTCAAACATTCTCCTTTGTAGACGAAAATAATGGAATTGATCTTTCTGAATTTAGTTATGTTGATACTATGGTTACGGTAGTAGATTCGTTCAACTTTTTCAAAGATTTTGGTAGTCCTGAAACATTGATGGAAAGAGCACTCACTGATATAGATGGGGACTATCGTACCATAGTAAATTTGTTAACTGACCAAATCGAATTCGCTAATGTCATTATTCTGAATAAAACGGATTTGGTAAGCAATGACCACCTAGGAGTTTTAAAAACTGTTATTAAGAAGTTGAATCCAACTGCTCGAATTATTGAGTCAAGTTTTAGCAAAGTAGCCCCCTATAATATTTTAAATACTGGACTATTTAATTTTGAAATAGCAGAGCAAAGTGAAGTTTGGATAGAGGAACTCAACAAAGAGGAACATACCCCAGAAACAGAAGAATACGGAATTAGTTCTTTTGTTTTTAGAAGTAAAAAACCATTTAACCCTTTACGATTTTGGCAATATCTACAACACAAATTTCCAAGCACGATTATTCGTAGCAAAGGAATGTTTTGGTTGGCATCTCGCTCCGAACAGGCATTGGTGTGGAACCAAGCTGGAGGTTCTTTGAGAGCAGAGAGTGCTGGCACCTGGTGGAGCAGTATGCCTTATACTGAACGAACTCGATATTTAGCATTTGTAGAGAACCAAAAACAGATTGAATCTGATTGGGATGAAACATTTGGTGACCGAAAGAATGAAATTGTATTTATAGGCCAGGGCATGGATCAAGAAGGCATTATATCTGCACTTGAAAATTGCCTATCAAGTGATAAAGAACTAATGGATGAGAAATGGAAAATAGCTTCTGAGGATGAATGGCCAGTTCCAAGAGCATATACCTTGAAAGAATAAAGAGACATAAACAAATCCAAGCTAGAGTCCAACTAATTTTTATTTTTTCACACGCCACTAGCAATACGATTGCAAGGATAAAGGAATTGGATGGAAATACTAGATAATAAACAATTTTCAGGCTTTTTTAAGTAATAGTACTATTTTGGATATAATTATAAAATACATAATAAAATCTATTTTAATGCTATTGCATTCCCGATATTTATAAGAAATATATCTAAATAATTGATCTATTGCTTTTATGGTTTTTATTATTTGCCGGCCTTCTCATTTGGAATGTTAAAAGACTTATGGTAATTAGTGCTGCCGATAAACTGACCGAAGTAATACTTCCGAACCGTTTCTTTTAAGAAAGCCGATTTGATGTTAGGCAGTTTGAGTCATTAAACAAATTTTTGAAAAAATGTTAGCTTTCCGTTTTCGCAATGCAGCCCATAAATTGGCAGCTATATCAGTCATTTGGAAAAAATAAGTCGCTTAAACCTAATATTTTGGTGGGGTAAATAGGTTTACCGATTGGGTAAAAAATGATAAGTTTTATGATTGTTGTAATGGAGGGCATAGATATTATTGAACCCATTTTGTCAAAATGTAAAACATCCTCCTTGTCAAAGTCTTCAAAAATATTTCACATCATACAAATAAGTTCTTTTATCTAGCTAGCAAATTATTATATTAACAGTCATATTGCAAAATGAAGGTTTGAGTAAAATTTATAAATACTACTTAGGCAATATCAATTACAAAAAATCAATTATTATGGCTAATAAAAAAGCTAGTGAGTATTGGGCCAAAAATCTATGTTACCTCGCCATTTTACTATCCATTTGGTTTGTCGTGTCCTACGTTTGTGGAATTCTATTTGTGGACCAACTCAATAATATTCGTTTAGGTGGATTTAAGCTCGGCTTTTGGTTTGCTCAACAAGGTTCCATTTATACTTTTGTGGTTTTGATTTTTGTCTACGTGAGATGGATGAATAAGTTAGATAAAGAATATGGGTTTGATGAAGAATAAAATTTAAAAAAAATTAAGTGCGTTTTTTAGAAACGGTTTGCACTATTTAAAATAAGGATTATGAGCGTTCAAACATGGACATGGATTTTAGTAGGGATTACCTTCTCTCTTTATTTTGGTATTGCTATTTGGGCAAGAGCAGGTTCAACTAAAGAATTCTATATAGCCGGTGGAGGAGTGTCGCCGCTAGCAAACGGAATGGCAACTGCAGCAGATTGGATGAGTGCGGCTTCGTTTATTTCAATGGCAGGGTTAATTTCTTTTATGGGCTATGATGGCTCTGTATATTTAATGGGATGGACTGGAGGTTATGTCTTATTAGCTTTATTGTTAGCTCCATATTTACGAAAATTTGGGAAATTTACAGTTCCTGATTTTATTGGCGATAGATATTATTCTCATACAGCAAGAACGGTTGCGGTTATTTGTGCACTGATAGTTTCTTTCACTTATGTTGCTGGCCAAATGCGTGGGGTAGGAATTGTATTTTCTCAATTCCTTCAGGTAGAAATTTATTGGGGAGTTATTATTGGAATGATTGTCGTTTTGTTTTTTGCCTTTTTGGGTGGAATGAAAGGAATCACTTATACACAAGTCGCTCAATATTGTGTTTTGATTTTTGCCTTTATGGTACCCGCGATTTTTATTTCCATACAAATGACGGATAACCCTATTCCACAAATTGGAATGGGGGGGACTTTAGATAATGGCGCTTACCTATTAGATACACTTGACGATTTACATACCAAACTTGGGTTTAAAGAATATACTAGTGGTTCTAAAAGTACATGGGATGTATTCGCTATAACCTGTGCATTGATGGTTGGAACTGCAGGTTTACCACATGTTATTGTTCGATTTTTTACGGTAGCTAAAGTTAGAGATGCTCGGAAATCTGCTGGACTAGCGCTTTTATTTATTGCGATTTTGTATACCACCGCTCCAGCCATTGCAGTTTTTGCAAGAACAAACTTGATAGACACGGTCAGTGAAAAAGAGTATTCAGAAATCCCCGAATGGTTTAAAAATTGGGAGAATACAGGTCTGATTGCATGGTCGGATAAAAATAGCGATGGGAAAATTCAGTATCTAGCTGGAAATGCATTGAATGGTAAGAAACCAGCCTTCACCGCTGAAAGAGGATTGCATGGTCAACGGATGATCGAGAATGCGAATTTGAAAACCGAAAACGAACTTTATGTAGATAGAGATATTATGGTCCTCGCGAATCCCGAAATCGCCAATTTGCCAAACTGGGTTATTGCCTTAGTTGCGGCAGGTGGATTAGCGGCTGCCTTGTCTACCGCTGCTGGATTACTATTAGTGATTTCAACATCTGTTTCACGTGATTTAATTAAGATGCAGATTAAACCAAATATTTCTGAAAAGGGAGAATTGATGGCAGCTCGGATTAGTATTCTATTTGCTGTAATCATTGCGGGATTGTTTGGAATCTATCCACCCGGCTTTGTAGCTGCAGTCGTGGCGCTAGCATTTGGGCTGGCAGCAGCATCCTTTTTTCCAGCTATTATTTTAGGGATATTTGATAAAAGAATGAATAGGGAAGGGGCGATTGCTGGAATGGTTGTGGGTATTTCTTTAATGCTATTTTATATGATTAGATACAAGACTGGTTTGATTGGAGTAATGGATGCTAGACCTTCTAGTGAATGGTGGTTTGGTACTTCTCCAGAGGGGTTTGGTACTATTGCCATGCTCGTCAATTTTACTATTTCCATTGTGGTTTCTAGAATGACACCAGCACCTCCAGAGAATGTTCAAGAAATGGTTCAAAATATCAGGATACCGAGTGGGGCAGGAGATGCTACCGTTCATTAGTTATTACGGCTGTACCATAGAATTAGCTTTTAAAAATGTTATTACAAGCATCAGAGTACAGACTTTTTTCAAAAAGTTTACTTACAAACCCGCGCATGGTTTTTATTGTACAGAATCATCATTAGAATGGGTTTGATATCCATTGTCGTTTGGATAAGAATTATCCATCAACTATCACGTCTAGCCATTACCTAGCATCAACCTATTAGTTTTCGAAAAATTAAATTTAAAATTAGATGGAAAAAAAGGTGAATTTTGATTTGCAAGCTATTGTTTACTAGATAGTTGTAAATACTCCCTTCAAACACTTGTGTATCTTGGAGGTCAGCACGAGAGTAGACACGAAGATATTGAAATTGGTTAAAATAATTTTTTACTCGAATGTAAGTGATATCACTCACGCATGCTTTACCTAGTTTCGAATAAGAAAATTTTCTATTGATTAAATTTGGATCAATTTTAAACCGTGCTTTGAATCAGTTGTGTTTATAAACTTCTTCTTTATTTTAGGTGTAATTTCTAAGCTCTTCATCCTTCTGGCTACTGTGCTTTCTGAAATATTAACCTCCATTTTCTGTAAAGCCTCGTGAATTCTGGACCAATCATACAATACTGAAATACAAGTTTTAATGGAGAAGGATCAGCTGTACCATCAAATCAATCTTTAGCCATAAATATCTCAGCTCAGGTTACTGGTTTTGTGGCGACCAATGCAAGTACGAATGATAACATTCTTTCTTGGGATGCACCAGCATTTAGAGCACAGTATCAAATAGAGACTGCCCCTATACCGGATTCACAGTTTTCATTGTATGATGATTTTGTTACTCCTCCGGGAATTTACTCGTATGATTTTGGTAGCGTCGGTTCCACTACATACTTCAGGATTAGAATTAAATCCAATTCTTGTTTTCAGAGTGGAGTGAGGTGATAGCGATCAGCAATACCACAGGCGAAATTATATTGCCAGCTTCTACCCATTTCGCTCAAGCTGTAGCCAATAACCAGATTAATCTAACTTGGGGGAAGGAGATTTTATAAATAGGGCAAGGAAACTAAATTCTTCTTATATTTAAAGTGAAAAGGAACGAAGCGTTGCCCTAGACTTCACCGCAGGATTTGTTCAACCTGCCTAAGTCGGCAGACAGGCTGAAATGTATGTGCCTCAATCGAGGCTGTGGAATTGTAGTTTTGGGGGCACATGACATTCTTATGAGTTATGGTAAATATCTGTGAACATAATATACACAATGTTTTAATTTAACAATATACATGAAAGGAAAGGTAGCCGCAATTACAGGAGGAAATGGAACACTCGGAAGAGCTTTTGCCAAAGGACTAGCGGAACAAGGAGTAAACGTTTTTACATTAAATAGAAATGAGCAGTCCGCAAAAAAACTGATTGAAGACTTTAAGGAAATGGGCTTGAATATCCAAGCTATTAAATGCGATGTCCTTGATGAAGCGTCTGTTAAAAATGCGGTAAAAGAAATTTTAGAGAAAGCGGGAAGGGTTGATATTCTAGTTAATTGCGCTGGGGGAAATATGCCTGGTGCAACCGTCATGCCTGAGCAATCTGTCTTCGACATTTCCATTGATCATTTTAAGCAAGTGAATGATTTGAATTTATTAGGTACGGTAATTCCTTCCATTGCATTCAGCAAACCAATGATCGAACAAGGAAAAGGATGCATTGTAAATATTTCTTCAATGTCTGCCTTTTCACCATTGACTCGAGTGGTCGGTTACTCCGCTTCTAAGGCAGCAATAAATAATTTCACGAACTGGCTTGCAGTAGAATTAGCCAATAAATATGGTAATGGAATTAGAGTTAATGCCATCGCACCTGGGTTTTTTATCGCCAATCAAAATCGCACATTATTGCTCAAGGAAGATGGTTCTCTAACGGCTAGAGGAGAAACCATTATTAGTCAAACCCCAATGAAAAGGTTTGGAGAACCTGAAGAATTGATAAGTACGTTGTTGTGGTTATGTGATGATAAGTCCTCATTTATAACAGGAATCGTTGTGCCAGTTGATGGTGGTTACAGCGCATTTAGTGGTGTATAATTTTTAATTACCTTGCATTGATTACAAGCATAAATTAATGATACAATTAGAACAGACATGGAGATGGTATGGCCCTGACGATGGAATAAGCTTATCGGATATTCGACAAAGTGGGGCAACGGGAATTGTTACTGCACTTCATCATATTCCTAATGGAGTAGTTTGGCCCGTGGAAGAAATTCAAAAGAGAAAAGCTGAGATCGAATCTGCTGGATTGAAATGGTCGGTAGTTGAAAGTATTCCTGTACACGAGGATATTAAACGAGCTTCTGGGGATTATCTAGTCTACATCGAAAATTATAAACAAAGCATTCGCAATCTAGCACAATGTGGTATTCACATTGTTACCTACAATTTTATGCCGGTGCTCGATTGGTCGAGAACTACCTTAGATAAAAAAATGCCTGATGGTTCTACGGCCTTGTATTTTGAAAAAGCAGCATTTGCAGCTTTTGATTTATTTATCCTGAAAAGGCCGAATGCGGTAAAAAATTATTCACCTAAGCAGCAGGAGAAAGCAAAACAAGTTTTGAATGCAATGTCCGATGCAGATCAAGAAAAATTGACGAAAAATATTATTGCAGGTTTGCCAGGTGGGACAACAGAAGGTGTTTTTACTTTGGATGAATTTCAAGCAATTTTAAATACTTACGAAAAAATTGACTCAACCATTCTCCAAATTAATCTAGTTTACTTTTTAGAACAAATTATTCCCGTAGCAGATGAGGTAAATGTAAAAATGGCCATTCATCCAGATGATCCACCTTTTCCATTGCTTGGTTTACCCAGAATATTAAGTACTGCTGATGATGTAGATTTTATTTTTAAAAAAGTGAAATCTCCGAATAATGGATTGTGCTTTTGTACAGGATCTTTTGGAGTTCGACCAGACAATGACCTGCCGAATATGGTAGAAAAATTTGGACACCGAATTAACTTTATTCATCTGCGTGCAACCAAAAGAGATCAGGAAGGTAATTTTTTTGAAGCCAATCATTTGGATGGAGATGTAGATATGTATGCGGTTATGAAGAATTTATTGATCGCCGCGAAACAACAAAATGTGTCCATTCCAATGCGACCAGATCATGGACATAAAATGCTCGATGACTTAAGAAAAGAAACTAATCCCGGTTATTCTGCGATTGGAAGACTAAAAGGATTGGCGGAGCTGCGTGGATTAGAATTGGGAATTTTAAAATCAGGCCAAGTTTAATTAAGTTTAAAAACTTATGGTTTAAAAATATAGACAATGATCAAACCATTTTTGAATGACAATTTCTTACTGGAAAATGCGATTGCGGAACGGCTGTATCATGAATTTGCGAAAGATTTACCAATTATAGATTATCATAATCATTTACCTCCTGAGGCTATTGCTAACAATAAGAAATTTTCTACTATTACAGATATTTGGTTAAATGGTGATCATTATAAATGGCGTGCAATGCGGGCGAACGGGATTGATGAAAAATATATAACGGGAGATGCATCAGCCGAAGGCAAATTTTTAAAATGGGCAGAGACGGTTCCTCAAACCATGCGGAATCCATTGTACCATTGGACACATTTGGAATTACAACGATATTTTGGAATAGATGAATTGTTAAATCCTGAATCTGCGCCCTCAATCTATAAAAACGCCAATCAACAGCTGCAAACCGAAGCTTTCTCAACACTTAATTTATTGGAGAAAATGAAAGTTGAGGTAGTTTGCACCACTGACAATCCTACGGATGACTTAGCTTTTCATAAAGTGCATGCGAGTTCAAATAGTACCTTAAAAATGCTGCCCACTTTTCGGCCAGATAATTTAGTGGTGATTACAGATGATTTTTTGTATCATCTTTCTGCATTAGAAAAAATAATAGATAAAGAAATTGCCACTTTTGATGATTTGATATATGCATTAGAAAATAGAGTTAACTTTTTTCATGATCACGGCTGTTTGTTAGCAGATCATGGCTTGTCGCAATTATTTGATGTGGATTTTAAAATTGAAAAGCTCAATGAAATTTTGCAAAAGGCAAAGGCTAAGCAAGCATTGCTTCCAGAGGAGAAACAAGCCTTTCAAATGGCAACTTTACATCACTTAGCTGAAATGTATTATGAGCGAGGATGGACTATGCAATTTCATTTGGGACCACTTCGAAATAATAATAGTAGATTGTTAAAACTAGTAGGAGCGGATGCTGGATGTGACAGTATCGGAGATTTCAAACAAGCAAAAGGGCTGTCTGCTTTCCTAAATCGTTTAGATGCAAAAGGAAAATTAACCAAAACCATATTATACAATCTTAACCCCAGAGACAATGAAGTCTTTGCTTCGATGGCTGGTAACTTCAATGGAGATGGAATTCCTGGTAAAATTCAATGGGGATCCGCTTGGTGGTTTTTAGATCAAAAAGACGGAATGGAGAAACAGATCAATACGCTTTCCAACTTTGGTTTGTTGAGTCGATTTATCGGTATGCTAACTGATAGTCGGAGTTTTCTGTCTTTCCCTCGCCATGAATATTTTAGAAGAATTCTTTGCAATTTAATTGGGCACGATGTCCATAATGGTGAATTACCAAATGATATTGTTGCCTTAGGTGAAATGGTGGAAAACGTATGTTTCAAAAATGCCAAGCAATATTTTAATTTTTGAAATAATATCGAAAGTGGCTGTATTAAAAATCTGATACGTAACTTTTATAACACATTCATACCTTGACTTCCTATTATCTTACCTTTATTGTATATTCAAACTAAATGAAGCAATCAGATCCAATTAAAGATATATCGGGCTTAGGTTTTTGGAGGAAAACAGCGCTTTACACGCGCTTAAGTGGTCCGGGCTGGATTCAAGCTGCGGTAACTTTGGGCGGAGGAACTTTAGTAGGAGGCTTGTATCTAGGTGTGATTGGAGGCTACGAATTTCTTTGGTTACAACCCTTGGCAATGCTCTGCGGTATCATCATGTTAGCCGCATTAAGTTACATTACTTTAAGTAAAGATAAATTTGAGGACCGACCATTTGAACTAGCCAAAAAACATGTTTCTCCATTATTAGGTTGGGGTTGGTTAATTGCAACAGTCATTGCCAATGTGGTGTTTTGTGCAGCTCAATTTGCACTAGGAGCAGATGCGGTGCAAGGCAATTTAGGAGGGGATAACATCAATCCATTTGTCATTACTTCTATTTTCTTTCTGATAAGTTTATCCCTCATTTGGTTGTATTCTGGAGAGGGTAAAACTTCTAGAATTATTGATGGCGTGATCAAAACCTTGGTAGCGATTATTGTAATGTGCTTTCTGGGTGTGGTGGTTACCTTGTCATTAAATGGTGCCATTGAATGGAAAGCCTTATTGTCTGGTATTGTGCCTGATTTTTCTGCGCTTTTTCATCCCGTTGATGCCTATAAACCATATATAAGTAATGCAGGCGAATTTTCTTCCTTTTGGGAAAACTACATTTCTAATTCCCAGCGAAATATCATCATTGGCGCATTTGGAACCGCGGTTGGAATCAACATGACTTTTCTTTTGCCTTATTCTTTAATGAAAAAGAAATGGAATAAAAAGCACCGTGAATTATTCCGCTTCGATTTATTCTTAGGTTTATTTATTCCATTTATTTTAGGAGCCTCTTGTTTAATAATTTCTACTGCTTCACAATTCCACGCTAAGAAAGATAGTATTATCAATGAAACTGCCTACCATGGTGTTTTGGATAAAAGATTAGCTGCAGAATATCCAAATTTCGCCACTTTAATTTCAAGTAAAAAAACTGAATTGAGACAAGGAGTTGCTCAAGTAGATAAAGATTTAAGTGTAATGTTGGGTAAAAGAAGTGCCAATGATTTGGCGAATGCCTTAGTACCTTTTTTAGGAAAATGGTCGCAATTTATTTTTGGAATTGGTATTTTAGCCATGGCATTAAGTACTATGTTGGTACATATGATGATGAATGGATTTGCAATAAGCGAAGCATTTGGTAATCCGGGTCAGCAGAAATTATTTTTGTTGGGTGCAGCCATTCCCGCGCTCTCAGGTTTATTTTCTCCATTCATTTGGGCTGGAACGGTTAAGTCCGCTTTAGTAGTTCCCGCATCCGTAATTGCAACTACCTTATTGCCCATTGCTTATTTAATATTTATTTTATTAATGAATTCTAAAAAAGTACTCGGGGAAGAACTTCCTAAAAAGAGATGGAGGCTGAATATCTTAATGGGTATTGCAACGGGCATTGCTTTTTTTGCCGCTTATTGGGCATTACTCGGAAAGTATCAAAGTACCAATATTTATGAGCATGGATTTGGCTTGTTTGGTCTTGTGGGACTTACCTTTTTAAGCATTTTTGGAGTCTATAGTTTTATAAAAAAAGAAAGAATTTGAAAAAATATAATTTTGGAATAATAGGAGGAGGAATGATCGCTGAGTTTCATGCGCAAGCTATCAAAGCAATAGGTGGTGAGGTTACCTTGGTAGCAGTTTATGCAAGGAATCCAGAGAAAGCTATGCTCTTGGGTATAAAATTTAATTGTAAATCGTATTCAAATTTAGATGAATTTTTAGGAGATGCATCTATTGACATCGTAACTATTGCGACTCCTTCTGGCGCACATCTTGAAGCAGGATTAGCTGCAGCTCGCGCTAAGAAACATATTATTTGCGAAAAGCCAATGGAAGTTACCCCTTCAAGAATTCAACAATTGATTGATGCTGCGAATAAGGAAGAGATAATTTTATCTGGCATATTTAATCGAAGGTTTAATCCAGCAGTGGAACAAGTAAAATTAGCGGTAGATAATCAGCGATTTGGAACTATGGCGCTTTGTGATGCACAAATCAAATGGTATAGAACGCAAGCGTATTATGATTCAGCAAAGTGGCGCGGGACCATGGCATTGGATGGGGGAGGAGCCTTGATGAATCAAGCTATTCACACTATTGACTTGCTTTTATATTTGGCAGGTAATGTCAAAAGAGTGGCTGCTTCAATTGCATTACTCAATCATAAAGATATCGAAGTAGAAGATACGGCTGTTGCAATTTTAGAATTTGAGAATGGGGCAAAAGGAACAATTCAAGCATCCACTGCTTGTTGGTCTTCAACCGGGCATCCTGCAGAAATTCAATTGTGTGGAAGTCATGGCTCTGTATTTTTAAGTGATGAAACTTTTAGGGTTTGGGATTTTAAGGAGGAACAGGAACAAGATGATTATGTCCATAATAATTTGATGGGAAGTTCAGTACAAGGCTTAGGTGCCAATGATCCTAATGCCATTAATTTTTTAGGACATCAAAGAAATTTTGAAAATGTAATTGCAGCTATCGAGCAAAATAAAACGCCATTAATTTCAGGGGAGGAAGCCATGAATTCAGTTCAATTAATTAACGCTATTTATAAAAGTGCAAAGCAAAATGGCGCATGGATCAACCTATAAATAAAGATCATATGATACTAACCGGTTTTACAGACGAAGCATCGAGTGACCTCAATAAACAAATTCAGGTTACCAAGGAATTGGCTTGGAACTATATTTCTGCTAGAACCATTGGCTCCGCCAATGTACATGAGATTTCAGATCAAGAGTTTGATCAGTTTTGTGAACAATTAGAAATTCATAATATAAAAGTTGCTGAATTTGGAACATTGATCGGTAGTTGGTCAAAGCGGATAGATTCTGATTGGGAAATTACCCTTGCAGAAATCAATCGCTGCATTCCTCGAATGCAAAAGTTGGGTGTGAAGTATGCTAGAGTAATGTCCTATGCACAAAATAATTGGGGAGAAGACCAAGCGGAACAAGAACGGTTTAAAAGGCTTCGTGAAATAGTCGCTCGATTTAAAGATGCGGGATTAGAAGCACTCCATGAGAATTGTATGAACTACGGTGGATTTTCAGCGGATCATACATTACGTTTAATAGAAGAAGTACCTGATTTAAGATTAATATTTGACACGGGTAATCCTATTTTTCAAAGAGATCGATCAAAAGCTGATCCTCAACCTTGGCAAAATAGTTATGGGTTTTATCAAAAAGTAAAATCGCACATCGCACACATTCATGTGAAAGATGCAATTATGCATTCTGAAGATGGCGAACCCGAATACACTTTTCCGGGTGAAGGAAATGCCCAATTAGATTTAATTTTTACAGATTTAAAAAAAGAAAATTATCAAGGTTTTGTTGCCATAGAACCGCACATGGGTAAAGTGTTTCATTTAAATGAAGAAAACAAAAAGCCTGAATACATGTATGAGGTGTATAAAGAATTTGGACAGCGATTTCAAACTTTTATAGAAGGATTAAATTAAGGGGTCTCCTACATTACTTTCCAGCCATATCTAATGCTACATCAATGATCATGTCTTCTTGACCACCGACCATTTTTCTTTTACCTAATTCTACCAGAATAGATCGGGTATCCAAGCCATTTTGCTTTGCGGCTTTTTCTGCATGTAAAAGAAAACTAGAATATACGCCAGCATAACCCAATGAAAGCGTTTCTCTATCAACTCGAACGGGTCGTTTTTGCAATGGTCGAATAACATCATCTGCCAAATCCATTAATTGATATAAATCGCAATTAGGTTCAATACCCATTCTTTTAATGACCGCAATTAAAACTTCTAGTGGCGCATTACCAGCACCTGCACCCATTCCTGCTAAAGAAGCATCTAGCCGGTTGGCGCCATGTTGCATCGCCACCACCGTATTGGCAACGCCGAGTGAAAGATTATGATGACAATGAATGCCAATTTCTGTTTCAGGTTTTAATATATCTCTATATGCTTTTACTCGTTCAATTATTCCATCCATTAATAATGCACCCGCAGAATCTGTGATGTAAACGCAATCTGCGCCATAATCTTCCATCAACTTCGCTTGCTCCGCTAATTTATCAGGCTCATTCATATGCGACATCATTAAAAAACCGCCCACATCCATGCCCAATTTTTTAGCAGCTTCAATGTGCTGTTGCGAAATATCTGCTTCTGTACAATGCGTTGCTATTCTAACCGATTCAACTCCCAAATCTTTTGCTCTTTTTAAATCTTCAATCGTCGCAATACCAGGAAGCAGTAAGGTCGTTAGTTTTGCATGATTTAATTTTTCAGCAATACCACCTAACCATTGCCAATCAGTATGCGCTCCAAAACCATAATTGAAACTCCCACCTTTTAAACCATCGCCATGTGAAATTTCAATAGCGTCCACTTTCGCTTTATCTAACTGAAGCGCAATATTAAAAATCTGTTCTTTGGTATATTGATGACCGATAGCATGCATGCCATCGCGAAGGGTTACATCCTGTATGTATAGATTATGATTCATTTTATGGAATTAAAATTAAAATTAAAGTAAAAATGAAAATGAAAAAACGACTTCTCGATAATTTATGAATATAACCATTTGTATATCGATAAAGTCTAAATTTAAAATATAATATTCAATTGAGTAAAATTTTAATTTTCATTCAATATGATAAAATTTCTGTAATAAAAATATTCAATTAAATACAATTTTAATTTTAAATGTCATTTTAATTTTCATTGATTATCTTTTAATTTTCATTGAATAAGCAATTATAATTATCATTGTAGAATGATACGTGATTAAATACGGACAAATTGAAAAATCTAAAAAACACTTACAGCTATATAATTTTACTTTTGGTGTTTGTTACATCATTCATTCCTTTTAAAAATAATGCACAAGCATACGATAAGTTTGAAGTAGAATTAGAAACATTAAACATTGAGAATGCGCCCGGAAATCATTCTTATGCTTATGGAATAGATTCATTAGGTCGCTGGTTAGTGTTAGGAGGAAGGATTGATGGATTGCATCAAATTCAACCTTTTGCTGCATTTTTACCAAGTCACGTCATTAAAGGATCTGCCGACTTCGATCTTCGAACAGATTCAGTCCACTAATCAAGAATTCATTCAACGTAATAATCAATTGTATATAATAGGAGGCTATGGTTACAGTCCGACTGCTGAAGATCATATTACTTACCCTTATTTAACAGCAGTAAATGTAGATGGTCTAACAAAAGCTATCATTTCGGGAGGTAAAATTGATTCGTATTTTTGTCAAATTCACGATGAAAAATTGGCAGTCACTGGAGGAAATTTAGGGTATTTGGATACTACTTTTTATTTAGCAGGCGGACAATATTTTGAGGGAAGCTACAATCCAGGTGGACCAGACTTTGGACCTGGGTTTATACAGAAATATACGGATGGAATTAGAAAGTTTAAACTTAAAGATGATGGAATAAATCTAATTATTAGTGACTATGCAGAGCATTTAGATACGAATAACTTACACAGGAGAGATCTTAATATGGCTCCACAAATTTTGCCAAATGGAGATTTAGGATATACCATGTTTTCAGGCGTATTTCAAAAGCATGATGACGTCCCTTATTTGAATTCTGTGGACATAACTTCGTCAGGATATAAAGTCAATAATAATTTTGATCAATATTTAAGTCATTACCAGTCTGCAAATATTCCGATTTATGATGAAGAGCATAATGTGATGCATACCGTTTTTTTTGGTGGAATTAGTCAATATACATTAGATAGTCATGGCCATTTAATAGATGATGCAAGTGTACCTTTTGTCAAGACAATAAGCAGGGTGACTAGGTTCTCAGATGGCGAAATGGAGGAAGTGAAATTAAAGATAGAGATGCCTGCATTCTTGGGTTCAGGAGCGGAATTTATTGCCCATTCGGATGCTTCTTTTCTTTCCTCAGGTATCTTAAAATTGAATGACTTGCCAAAGCAAAGAACACTCGTCGGCTATATCTATGGAGGCATCAAAAGTACAAAGGAGAATATATTCTTTAATAACGATGGTACACAAAGTATAGCAAACAATACCATATTTAAAGTTTACCTCAATCAGCAAAACACAAATAATGACTTAAAGGTAAAAGGCGGGAATGTTTTCCAAACCCAGATTTACACCAATCCATCAGATGACAAAATTGTGGTAGATTTTTTCAATCCCGATGTGGGACCAATCACCATAACCCTGTCAAATAGCAATGGAGAAATTATTAAAGAAATCTACCAAGGCAACATTGATCAAGGTAAACAAAAGAAGCTTTTCGAATTTCCAGTCGTGAATGCGGGCGCGTACTTTATTACGGTTAGCAGCAAAATAAATAAAAATATCAAGACTATTTATGTGGAGTAGTTAGACAAAGCATACTGGCGTAATTTATTTTGGATATATTTTCTAGAACAATTTTAAATTTAATTTACTTTTTTATTCTCCATAATAACGGGATCACTATTTTAAATTGTTTCCTTCTCCAATTTTAATTTTAATTTACATTTTAATTTTCATTGACCATCCGTTCCCCAGTAGCCAAAGCCGCACTTGTCATTATATCTAAATTCCCAGCATACTCCGGCAAATAATGTGCCGCTCCAACAACTTGTAATAGAACGGTTGTTTTTAATCCGTGACTCAAACCCAATCCTTCTATAAAAACTGGTTGGTCTTTTGGGATTTCTTCAAATTGAACTTCTTGATGTAAAGAATAGCCTGGTACATATTTTTGAACTTCAGCAACCATTTCATGAATACTATTTCGTATTAATTCCTGATCTGCGTTTTCGCTTAAAGTAAAAACCGTATCTCGCATTACCATTGGGGGTTCTGCAGGATTTAATATGATGATTGCTTTTCCTTTTACTGCACCACCAACCTTTTCAATGGCGTGGGCAGTGGTTTCTGTGAATTCATCAATGTTGGCTCTGGTTCCTGGACCGGCCGACTTTGATGCAATGGAGGCTACAATTTCGCCATAATGAACTTTTGTAATTTTGGAAACAGCTGCAACAATAGGAATAGTGGCTTGACCTCCGCAAGTAACCATATTTACATTATTGACTTTACCTTTTGCAGTAATGCTTTCGAAGTTTACTGGCGGAACTAAAAAGGGACCAATTGCTGCTGGTGTTAAATCTATAATGCGTTTGTCTGGATATTGTTCGACAAATCCGAAGTTATAATGATGAGCTTTCGCTGAAGTAGCATCAAAAATTAATTTAATATCTGCCCATTCTTCCATTGCAATCAAACCACTTATCCCTTCAGCAGTTGTAGCTACACGCATTTTATTGGCTCTAGCTAAACCATCAGAATTGGGATCTATTCCAACCATGACGGACAACTCTAAAACTTTGGAAGTCCTAATAATTTTAATCATTAAATCAGTTCCAATATTGCCTGGACCTATAATCGCAACTTTTACTTTTTCCATGCTTAACATTATTTCCTAATTATTTACCAAAAGAAACCGATACAGTACCTAGGCCTGTAAAATGAGCCACCAATTCATCGCCCGCTTCAATGGCGGCCATCGGACCAAGTGCGCCAGTTAAAATCACTTCGCCCGCGCGAAGTGGATTTCCATTTTTTATTAAAGTTTTAGCTAACCAAATGGTTGAATTAATTGGTGATCCTAAGCATGCAGCTCCAAGTCCTTCTGACACCATTTCACCATTTTTTGTCATGGTCATTTTGCAGCCTACTAAATCAAAATCAGTCAACAACTTCGGCTGATGCCCCAAAACATAATGACTGGCAGAAGCATTGTCAGCAATGGTATCGGTAATTTTGATATTCCAACCTGCTATTCTAGAACCTACGATTTCGATTGCTGGCAAAGCATAGTCAATCGCAGATATGAGTTCATGAACAGTGATGCTTGGATTGATAATATCTTTTTTTAATACAAATGCAATTTCTGCCTCTGCTTTTGGCTGATGCACTTCGTTCCAAGGAATTTCATCTCCGTTTAGAGCTTCCATAGTATCAAGCAATGCACCAAAATCTGGCTGATCAACACCCAACTGTTTTTGAACAATTTTAGAAGTTAATCCGATCTTTCTGCCTACAATTCTAGCTCCCGCTGCAACACGAAGGTTAATATTTTGGGTTTGAATTTGATAAGCTGCTGCTAGGTTATCATTACCAATCAAGTCCCGGATAGGGGAGATTAGTTGTCCACTTTCACTAGCATCTCTAAGATTTTTAGCTATTGCTTCTAATTCTGAAGTATCTATCATTTATTTAAATTATTGATTGTCTAAAAGTGGTTACAAAAATAGAAATTCTTTGCAAGTATTTGCATTTGCTATTTATCGGCACTCCTCATATGGTAATGTTTATATTCACGCTTTGTTTAGTTAAATGCTATGTGCAAATTTTGCCTACTCTTTTATTTTAATAAGGGTTACCCAATCTTCTTCCAATTCATTTGGAGGAAGACCTAATTTTATTTGATTGCTAGCTTCAAGTGATTTCTCGCTTAGTAAATCACCACCTTTCCTAGGATTGTACCAAGAAATAGAAATCTGTTTACCGCTCAATTCCGCTACATCTAACAGGGCATCTGGATCTGGAATCTTTTGATAAATTGCATAAGCAGTCCCTGGTTTAGCTAAGACTTTTGCCTTACTGGGCAATAATCCGTCTGCTGGTTTCATTTCCCAAAATGGTAGGTAATTGTAGAAAAAATCCATTGCATATTTAGTTTGATCCCACATTTTATCTCGAGACCGCCAATCTTCACAATTTAAATCTGCTTGTGGATATTTGTAACCAAAATACCATTCTACACCAGCACCACCTGCCATTAAGCTTCCCCATAATAGCGCTTGTCTCACCGTATCATGCTTCATGTCAAAAGCGTCTGGGAGAACACCTTTCCAATAAGGACCCGCTTCATCAAAATACATCAGCCAAGGATGTCCTGCATCTGCTGATTTATCTTTCCATTTTCTAATTTCACTATATACATTAGTAGGTTGATCAATTTGTAATGAAAGGGCATCAAGTGACGGATTCCCAAGTAATGGATTCAAAATTTTATCTTTATAGTTTGCATTAGCATGAGTGTGAAGTGTTACTAAATTTTGTGGATTGTGTTTCTGAAAATATTTAAACATAGCTATCCTATCATTGGTAGTTTGACCGTTCGGGGAAAAATTGGCAGGTCCATTTTCTTCCCCCATATTCCAGATAACGGCTAAATGATGACCAAATCTGGCAATCAACTCTCTATAATAAAGCCTTCGATTTTTTCCTAATTTTCCACCATCAAGTAGCAATTCATTCTCTGTCTCTTGGGTGATAATGTGCAGTACAATACCTAAGTCTTGGGCATGCTGAAAAACGATTTCCCATTGATCTAATTTACTGACATCGAATCTGGTAAAATCATTTGGATTATTATACATCCATACATCTTTGCCATCCCCTTCAATATTAAACGTCAAAAAGTAAATAGAATTCATGCCTTTACTTGCAAGATAATTCAATGCGCCTATGATGCCTTTCCCTTTTCCATTTTGCCAAGTGGGATCTCCAACTTTCCAGTCCTTGATATGAGGGGTATAGGTTTTAATGAAATTTTTTAAACTATCCATAGCATAGGTCGCATCAAAATCTGCAAAGGCCAAGAAGTTCTCCGGGCTGCCCGCGCCACCTTTAATGAAATATTCTTTCGATTCGGCGAATTGTTGGTAATTACCTTTTCTTGATTTTAATAATCGACCTTTCGACCTAAAATCGGGTTCCTCAAATCCTCCTTCTATCACTTCAAAATATTCAACCTCTCCATCACTCGGAAGGGATTGAAAATTCCCATTACTCAAATCATCTACAAAGATGATGTCCTTACCTTTCTTAAAGGAGACTTTATAGGACCATTCTCCTATTTCATTAGGTCGAAATTTTACTCTCCAAACATTTCCTTTGTCTGCGCTAGTCTCTGCGGCATTCCCATCAGCCGCAAAATATCCTCCAACTTTGAAAGTGCTGTTTTTACTTGTAAATTCAACGATTAGTTTATAATCCAAGAATGGATTGACTTTACTATTTTCACTCAATTCAGGTCCTTTAAAATCCAGTATTAAAACATCCCATTTTTTTACCAACAATTTCTTATGCTGTTTTGAATTAGATGTGCAAAAAGACGTTGAAAGAAATGTAAAAGTTAAAATGTATAGAATTAATCGCATAAGTATTAATTTAAGATAATTAAATTTGATATGGAGTATCAAATTGATTTTTTTGATTATTTAATATTAACAAAGTTTACTACTAAAGTTCAAGTTTCTCGAAAATTAAAGCTAGGAATATCGATTCGTATTTATAGGTCTTTTCCTATCTTCACCAGATAAATAATTGGATGATTAAAAAGAGATCAAAAATAAACGCAATTTGGAATTATAAATGTCCTAGATGTCATCAAGGAGATTTGTTTGAAAAACCTTACATAATTACTAATTCATTTAAAATGCCAAAATCTTGTGATGTTTGTAATCAAGCATACGAACCAGAACCAGGTTTTTATTTTGGAGCCATGTTTATCTCCTATATTATTACTGGCTTCTTATTTCTTATTCTGGCGGCTTTGTCCTTGTTAGTCTTCAATTTAAGCGTTAATCAAACTACTTTTCTCGTATTGGCTGTTGGTGCAATTTTCTTTATTTTCTTCTTCAGAATTAGCAGGGTCTTATGGATTCATTTTATCGTAAAATACGACGAAGAGATTGTAAAAAAATTAAAAATAGCTGAATTGGAATCTTAATCCCTTTATCTAAAGTCAATAATATATAGGATATTATACAATTTGAAGTGTTAAACTTATCCGTGAATACCCTGAATTATGGCCAATATTAGAATATTATCAATCAAAAAGGCGTTTCAAAAAGCATAAAACATTAGATTTGTTTTACCATTCATTCCCGCAATTTTACAATACATTCAAAATTAAATTATAACTCATGAAATTGCGAGTTCAGTATTTATTTTTTATCCTCTTATTATTTACGGCATGTACAAGTGAAAATTTAGACCATCAAGATGTGGTTAATGAATATGATCTACAAGTAGAAGCCATTGATAAAGTGTCAGATGAAATTGACCAATTCACTCATGAGATTGTCCAAAATAGGACAGCTTTAGATGATGCAATCAATGATCTGGAATTATACAAATAAATAATAGAAATGAAAAATTTAGTTAATGTTTTACTCATCCTTTTAATAATGAGTGGTTTCACTGCCCAGGCGCAAACAGGACCAGTCAAAGAAAATTCAACTCCACAAAATGAAGTTGCAGTTGAAAAACAAGCGCAAGCTGATGTTGAAGAACTCGCAGACGAAAAAGTCAAAGAAGGATATTCCTTGGAAGAACAAGCAGATGCATCAATTGTAAAGCCAGTAAAAGCAAGCTCAGTTAAAGCAAAAGCAAAATCCATGTCTAAAAGTGATTTGTTGCAATCTCATGGTATAGCAAGAGCTGAGGCAGCCCATGCTAAACAAGAATTTAGACGGAAGCGTGCTAGTCGCGAAATAAAGAATAGTGAATATTCTATAAACTTGGCAGAGGATAGAATTACGCAAGCGAGAATGCAATTAGAGAAATCAAAGAAAAATGACACTTTGAGCGAAGAAGAAATTCAAATTCAAGAGGAGCGAATTAAACTAGTTGAAGAGAAGATGGAAAAGTTAAAAGCTAGTATGAAGAACGGCCAAGAGAAACTCCAAGAAAAACAACAATGACCCTTCGGCTTTTTACAATCGCTCAGGATGACAATTTGTTGTCTACCATAATTTTTTATTGACCAAGGGAAATTGAAGAATAATATCCTGAGCTAGCGTAACATGCCGATAAATAAATTGTCATAAAGAGTCGATAAATAAATTGTCATACCGAGCGAGCGTAGGATGCCGATAAATAGATTGTTATCCTGAGCGAGCGAAAGCGAGTCTAAGGACGAAAGAAATTTTTCCCAAAAACTACTCCGATAGCGTAATGCTGCGGAGTTTTTTTATTTAAGCTTTTTCAGGATCCCCTTCTAAAGTTAATTTTTGCTGAAAACCAATTTTGGAATGATTTGGATTATCATCATCATAATCCTCCCAATTTATAATCTCCTGAAGGAAGGTTTCGACATATCTTAGAATAAAACCTATTTTTAATTCTTCTGGTCTCACAATTTCTAAATTTTTTGGAGGACTTGGTTGATTTAATCCCTCAATTACCGGGTATCCTACCCAAATAATTATTTTTCCATTAAATAGTTGTTGAAAAACAAGAACTCCTTTCTCCTTTAACAATGGCCTACTTATTTGCTCTTCTTCAAATTTTTCAGAGATTCCACTTTCTTCTTTTCCTAAGGTGAAAATTATAGTCTCAAGATTATTTAACTTTTCTTCTGTCTTAATAATAGCATCCAAGCTAGTTTGAGCAACCAACTTTTCTAAAGTAGTGATTATTAATTGTTTAGTGCCATCCTCCCATTCTTTACGGTAGCGAATAGTGTTTTCTATTATTGAATTATATTTATCAACTTTTACTTGTAATGTTCCGAGTTCCATAAGACAATTTTGGTAATTTTCTTTAAAGTTAAAAAAAACTGCTATTTAATAAAGTGAAATAGTATTCGGGTAAATTAAAAATCCACTCAATGATCAATGAACGGATTTTTAATCTCAATAAATTTCAGTTTAATTTAAAGCTTCAATTTTCAATTTCAATGCTGCTGTTTCTGCATAATCAGCATTTTCTTCCTTAGCTAATTCAATAGCCTTGTCGGCATACTTTAATGCCTTTTTCTTCTTTTTTAATTTATAACAAACCGCTGCCGCAGTATCATTGTTGTAAAAGCTAGAATTTTGCTTAATGGATTTTTCTGCCCATTTACAAGCCTTTTTTAAATAAGCTACATCATCAGTTCTTTCATAAAATGCCCATGCCATTGAGTTCAAAAATTGCTCATCGGTTACTTTGTATTTTTTCATATAATCCACCGCTTTAGAAAGGAAAACTTTTATATCTGCTGCTTCATTAGAGGATTGATACATCCGTAATTGAATGGCTTCCGCTTTTTGTATTCCTTTTTCTGGAAATAAATCGGTATAAATCTTCGTAATAGTAGCCATATCATCAATGGCAACCTTCTGCGCTCTTAATTGATTAATGGCTGCGCTTTCAAATTTACTATCCATCGCTCCTTCACCCATAAGTTTGACATATGCAGTTATATTTTTTTGAATTTCCATAAATAGCTTAGTGCCCACTTCTGGCTTTGCTGTTTTAAAAATGTAACGCATGGTTGCTGGACTAGACCAATCCTTTTGGGAAGCTAAATATTTGGTAGCCACCTCGTCCGCTCCCTCCATGTCCGCATTTAATAATGCCAGAGAATAATTCTTTAAAAAACTAGGATCATTTTCTCCGGATTCATATCTTTTTTTCAATGCATAAACTTGCGTTTCTGGATTTGCCGCTTGTTTGCCTAAAGCAACAAATTCTGCAGGCGGTTTTCCTCCCAATGCTTTATGCACAACTACTCCATCTTTATTAATAAATAATAATGTTGGGTAAGCTCTTACTTTATAGTTTTGAGCAAATGTTTTACCTTGCCCTTTTTCCATATCTAATTTTAGATTCACAAAATTACTGTTGTAAAAATCTGCCACTTCTTTTTCTGGAAAAACATTCGCAGACATCCATTTGCATGGACCACACCAAGTAGTATATGCATCAACAAAAATAACCTTGTTCTCTGACTTGGCTTTTTCTAAAGCAGCCGTCCAATCTTCATGGATAAACTGTATTCCTTTATCCTGAGCTTGAGTTTGAATCGTCACAAAGGCAACAAAAACCAATACCAAAAATTTCTTCATTTTTTATTTATTTAATTTATACACCATTAGTGGTTGATGCAATTTAATACAATTAGGACTATTTATATTGTTTTAGGTTGCATAAATGATTGGTATTAAACGCTATATATGTCATTTTGCCAACTTTATAGGCTTATGAACATTTATTTCATTCAGTAAATTTCCTTTTCCAATTATAAGGAAAGATTAGTAATATGATTATTAAAGAGAGCATTTTAAATTATTCCTGATATAATAGTAATTTTGAACCAGAATTGAGAAAGATTATTCACATAGATATGGATGCTTTTTATGCTTCGGTTGAGCAAAAAGATAATCCCGAATTAAAAGGTAAACCTGTAGCAGTTGGAGGTTCAGGAAATAGGGGAGTAGTAGCTGCTGCAAGTTATGAAGCTAGAAGATATGGAGTTAGATCCGCTATGCCAGGGAAAATAGCAAAGCAAAAATGCCCACAGCTTATATTTGTAAAACCAAGGTTTAGTCGATACAAAGAAATCTCAAGTATTATTCGTACAATATTTTACGAATACACAGATTTAGTCGAACCGTTATCCCTCGATGAGGCATTTCTAGATGTAACTACTAATAAGTTTGAAATGGATGTTGCAACTGATATTGCAATGGAAATAAAAGAGAAAATAAAAGCTAAAACATTACTGACAGCATCCGCGGGAATTTCCATTAATAAATTTGTAGCAAAGGTTGCTTCAGGGATGAATAAACCAGATGGCCTAACTTTGATTCATCCTTCAAAAGTGGATGCCTTCATCAAACAATTGCCTATCGAATCATTTTTTGGTGTAGGCAAAGCCACTGCTGCCAGAATGAAAAACCATGGTATTTTCAATGGAGCAGATTTACAAAAATTCACTAAAATGGAATTGGTAGAAAAGTTCGGTAAGATGGGCCGTTATTTTTATGATGTCGCTCAAGGAATCGATGAACGTCCCGTTCGAGCTGATCGGATTCGCAAATCCGTAAGTGTTGAAAATACCTATGACAAAGATTTAATCTCCATTGAAGAAATCAAAGCAGCTTTAAAACTGCTCACTGTCAAATTAGTCAATTCCTTGGAGCGGCTAGACATAAAAGGAAAAACTGTAAAATTGAAAATCAGATACATTGATTTTACTACTTACAGTAGACAAAAAACTTTCCTCTCCTATACTAGAAATGCCAAACTGATCCAAGAATCTGCCGAAGAATTAATCGACGCATTAGAAATCAATCAGCCCGTTCGCTTATTGGGGATCGGCTTAGCTCAACTAGATTCCGAAGTCGAAAATGGACAATTAGACTTCCCATTCTGAAAACCGCCAAAGCTGTCAACTTTAGCCGAGGTATGAGCAATGCAAAGCTGCAACTTTCTCTATGTACGAAATTTGACACCTGACTATCAAATGTTCAATCAACACCATATAATTCCCAAAAATACCGTAACTTTAGCTCACCCAAAATCCCCAAACAATCCCAAATTTCTCGATACCCAAATAATATTATGAAAAAGATTTTCTTTGCATTGTCATTGGTGGTTCTATTAGTAACGGTGGTTTCTAGTCAAACGACTATAAAATACTTCAAGGTAAAAATGGACCCAACACCAGGTTTATTCACTAAACTAGTAGATATAGACATTTATGTAGATCATTACCATACTAGTCATGATCATGGTATTGAATTGGTCTTGAATGAATTTGAGATGGATAATTTAGTAGATAGCGATATTCCACATGAAATTTTAGTGGAGGATTTAAGTCGCGTAATTGAAGAAAGAAATAATAGAGACTTGGCGCTATATCAGCAAAGTCAAAATGCCAGATCTGCGCCAGACGGTTTTGGTTTCGGTACAATGGGAGGCTTCTACACATTTACCGAAGTCATTGATAAATTAGATGAGATGACCGCGAATTATCCTGCAATTGCTAGCACTAAATTTAGTATTGGTCAGACGGTTGAAGGAAGAGAAATTTGGGCATTGAAAATTTCTGACAATCCAAACATGGATGAATCAAATACAGAGACTGCAGTACATTATGATGCATTACATCACTGTAGAGAACCTCTGGCAATGGCGGTGACCATAAATTATATGTTTTGGCTTTTAGAAAATTATGGAACTTTAGAGGAAGTTACCTATCTAGTAGATTCAAAAGAAATGTATTTTATTCCTGTGGTTAATGCAGATGGCTATGTCCATAATCAAAACACCAATCCGAACGGTGGTGGTTTATGGAGAAAAAATAGAAGAACTTTTCCTGGCCAAGGCTGTCCTACAACTTTCGGAGTAGATTTAAATAGAAATTATAGTTTTGGCTGGGGGTTGAATTCTGGTTCTAGTCCGAATTGTAATTCCAATACTTATAGAGGACCCTCAGCTTTCTCTGAACCGGAAACACAAGCAATTAGAGATTTTGTATTAGATAAAAACCCACCTGCAGCATTTACAACGCATTCCACTGCAGGTTCAGTTTTGCAGGCTTTTGGCTTCACACCTGATCCCGTGGATTATGAAAATTATGCAGAGTTTAGTTTGGATCTCTATCAAGAAAATGATTATCCATATGGCGTAACTGGAAATATGCTCGGCTATACTTCAAGCGGAACAACTAGAGATTGGATGTATGGAGATCAAGGTGCGTATGCTTGGACACCAGAGATTGATGGATCTGGTTTTTGGCCAGCTATGAGTGAAATTATGCCATTGGTTGCAGAGAATATTTTTCCAATGAAAAAACTAGCCTGGATTTCTGGGGCTTATCCTAATATTAAGCATGCTTATTTAGTAGATGATCCTTCTTTACTTCCTGGTAGCACAGAAAACTTGAACGTAGAAATTTATAATAGAGGCTTGAGAGAGGCAACAAGTAATTTAGTATTAAAGCTAAATGTACTGAGTGGGAATGCTAATGTAATTAATCAAGAAATAGTAGTTGATCCAATTGAAGCAAGAAGCATTGCGGATGTATCGGGTACACCGTTTGAAATTGCTATAAATGCAAATGCGAATGCAGGAGAAGAACTAATTTTAGAATTGATTGTGGAAATGGAAGGAGTAGTAGTGCAGAGCGAATTTTTAAAATATTTTGTTGGTTCAAAAACAACTTTATTTCATGACGATGCAGAAAGCGGGCTTAGTAATTTTATGAATTCTGGAAATGGATTAAATTGGGATACTAGTTTTGTAGACAGTAGGAGTGGTTTAAAATGCATTACAGATTCCCGTTATGGAAATTCTAATAATGGGACCAATAATAGAATTGCAATGGCTAATAATATAAGTTTGGTAGGCACTGAAAAGCCAATTTTAAGCTATCATGCGAAATGGGCGTTAGAATCAGGATTTGATTATGTGCGTGTTCAATTGAGTACAAATAGTGGAGGCACTTGGCAATCTTTATCGGGAGAGCAAACCAACACTATTGTAGGAGCACCAGGATATACTGGAAATCAAACTTGGGTACAAGAAATTATAGATTTAAGCCCTTTTATTGGGGAACAAGTTAGAATTCGGTTCACCTTATTCACAGACACTAATATTCCAGCGGATGGTTTCCATTTTGATGATCTAAATATTTCAGATTATGCCTTATCGGCTAGCATTCCAGGTTGTACCAATGTAGATGCCCATAATTATAATCCAAACGCAACGGCTGATGATGGCTCCTGTGAAACATGTACGGACGGTATTCTAAATGGAGATGAAACCGCCGTAGATTGTGGTGGAGCACTTTGTGTTTCCTGTTGTACGGTAGAAATTACTGATTTGATAATTCAAAATGCGGAATGCGGAGAGAATACTGGTCAAGTGGAAATCATCGGAGTTAATGGAATCTTTCCTTATCAATATAGCTTAGACGGAATCAATTATCAAAACGAAGATTTGTTTGGCAACATTTTTCCAAACGACTACATTGCTTATATTAAAGATGCAAACGATTGTGTAGCGACCCAAACTTTCACAATATTAGAAGGCATTAATTTAACAATAGATGTAGAGACAACGAGTACCAATTGCGGAATGCAAGACGGCACAGTTACCATTTCCGTTTTAACCGGATCTCCACCATATCAATATTCCATTGATGGGATAAATTATCAGCCAGGAAATGAATTTTTTAATCTAATTGCAGATACCTATACGGTGTCAGTTCTAGACAATCAACAATGTGAAACATCATTGATAGTAACGGTTGGTAGTTCAGGAGTGGCAACCATAGATGTAAATGAAACGCCTGCTTCATGCGGATCAGCGAATGGATCCATTCTGGTGGTTGCAAGTAATGGGATAGCACCTTACACTTATAGTTTAAATGACGGCCCTTTTCAATCTGAAAATATATTTGAAAATGTAGCAGCAGGCGCTTATGAGTTGAGCGTAAGAGACGCCAATCAATGCTTAAATAATTTTAATGGCCAATTGAATGATTTAGGTAATGCAGGATTGGATGCCATGGTAGTATCTACAACTTGCGGTTTTCAAAATGGAAGTATTATATTAAATGCAACTTCAGGGCTCGCTCCATTTCAATATAGCTTGGATGGTATTAACTTTGTAGATGGTAATATCTTCGAAGATCTACTACCTGCTACTTATCAAGCTTACATTAAAGATGCAAATGATTGCATTGCATTTCTGACTAATCTTATCGTAGCAGATAGTGAAACATTCAGTGTAACCACAGACATTATTCCTATATCTTGTAATGGTGCTAATGATGGTAGATTAAGGATTGCATTTAATAATGGAAGTCCTCCATATTTTTCAAGTTTAGATGGTGGCGATTTCGAAGAACAAATCAATTTCGGAAATTTAACTGCAACCAATCATAGTCTAGTAGTACGAGACAGCACTGGATGCGAATTTAGTCTCCGCTTTGATTTGAGCCAACCAGACCCATTAGTAATTACCTTTAACCTAGAAGATGATAAACTAAATGCCAATGTAACAGGGGGGACGGAAAGCTATTCCTATTTGTGGAACAATGGTAGTATAGAGTCATTCATTGAGAATCTTATTGACACCACCTATTCGGTAACTGTGACAGATCAAAACCAATGTTCAGAAACTGCAAGTTTTCAAGTTATTGGAACTAGTATTGATCCAAATTATTTAAGTCAATCCGTAAAGACCTATCCAAACCCTACAGATGAATCATTGTTTGTAGAGATAGAAGATGTAACTTGGTTTGACCAAATGGAGATTTATAATATGAATGGACAACAAGTGCTTAGTCTTCCAATTACTGCCAATAAAATTAATTTTTCAATCGCACAATTATCAGCGGGCACTTATGTAATTCAATTCAAGGGGAAGGAGGCGTTGAGGAGGAAGTTGATTATTTATTAGACGCTTAAAAGGTAACAACTTGGCATTGCTGTGAGGCCAAGGTTCTACCTTTAAAGCCAAGGTTCTACCTTTTAAGCAGAGCTATCGCGGGCGTGAAAAGGTGGGACCTTCGCGCGAACACCAGAGGCCAAGGTTCTACCTTTTAAGCAGAGCTATCGCGGGCGTGAAAAGGTGGGACCTTCGCGCGAACACCATTGCTGTTTGATTAAATCTTACAATAGGGGGTACGAATCAAAGTTGCCACCTTCTGCCACCCGGACCGACCACGCTTAAAAGGTAACAACGTGGCATTGCTGTGAGGCCAAGGTTCTACCTTTAAAGCCAAGGTTCTACCTTTTAAGCAGAGCATTCGGGGCGTGAAAAGGTGGGACCTTCGCGCGACCACCATTGCTGTTTTATTAAATTCTGTGAACATAGGGTACGAATCAAAGTTGCCACCTTCTGCCACCCGCAATGCCCACGCTTAAA
>Ga0209187_1000615_pt1 | contig 56214 bp, 45 predicted proteins | sample BantaG_FD_187430 | JGI IMG/M metagenome (GOLD analysis project Ga0209187, IMG submission 187430) | Marine algal microbial communities from Bantry Bay, Ireland - BantryBay_4 metaG (SPAdes) (version 2) | ecosystem: Host-associated > Algae > Red algae > Unclassified | place: Bantry Bay, Ireland...
AGAAGTCTTAGCTGAATAAAACAGGGGGGTCAGCTTCGAGCATTAGGGGGGTCAATACTTCCGTCAACTGGGGGGTCAATACTAGGTCAATAGACAGAATGACATATTATCTGACAAGGGAATGATCATATCTTCATGGACTTTAACAAATTCAGCATAACCGCCACCGTCAATCAACGCACATATACGTTCACCAATTTTCCACTTATTAACAGAAGAACCAATTTTAACAATTGTTCCTGCGACCTCCAAACCTAAGATATCAGATGCTCCTTCAGGCGGTGGATACACACCCATACGCTGTAATGAATCAGCTCTATTAATGCCACATGCTTCTACTTTAACAAGTACTTCACTCGAATGATATTCAGGTGCTTGGGTCTCACCTATATGCAGAACATCAGGACTTCCAAAACCAGATAGTAAGATTGCTTTCATTCTATAAAGGTCATCATTTAAAAGAAATAAATAATCCTTATTCTTATAATTTGAAGCGTCTAATTGAATTTGTATTTTTACGCCATGGTCCGCATAATTATCGTGTTATCACTTCTATTGGTTTTTGGGTGTCATTCCCATAATCATGAACCATCTGAAGAACTAAAAAAAGCTTATATCATTCAGAAAGAAGCATTATCTATCCATGATGATGTCAATGCGTTGATTAAGAAAAATGGCTTAGAAGACAGCTATGGGAATCGACTAAAAGCATGGCAAGAAAACATGATAGAAATTGAAGGTATGGCACATGACCACCAAAACTGCACACACAGCCACGCACCTTCTAATATCAGTGTCACTGACAAGGAGATGATCGCAGTGCAGCAAGAATGGAAAGATTCTATTAGTGTTATAAAAAATCAAATCCTTTCACGTTAAAAGTCCAATAATGAAAGCCCTGTTCATCTCAGGCTCTTCTGCAAAACAATCCTCCAATAAGGATTTACTGGTAGGCATCTCAAGATTGAATACAATTTTAGACGTTGAATTTGCTCCACATCTCTCATCTTTACCTCTCTATTCTGAAGATGATGATAAGTCCTCAGTCCCTGAAATTGTTTCCTTATTTAGACGACAAATCAAACAATCAGAATGCATCATTATATCTACTCCAGAATACTTACATAACATACCTGCCACCCTTAAAAGTAGCTTGGAATGGTTGAAAAAAGATGGCTTAACGGCAAAAAAAGTGATCCCGATATGTTATACACCTAAAGAGCCACGAGGAGAAAAAGCTCTGGAATCACTAGTCAATACATTACTTGCGCTTGAAGCGTCTGTCGTATGCAAGATCAGACTTTTTCACCAAGACGTCTGTATGGATAAAAATGGGAATTTACTCCCATCGGTTGGCAAAGAAATAATAACAGAAAGCATCGCATTACTCAGATAAGTTTTGTTTGACTATTTTTAGATTATGATAATTTGCTACAGATATTTCATCTTTCTTTTTAGTTCATTTGTTATCCTTTTCTGTTTTGCTTGCAGCAGTGATCAAGATGCCGGCTCTGATAAAGAAACAGGACTTCACATTACTTACAAAGTCGAAGAAGTTGATCTCGGAAAATCTGAATCCATCGTCAGCTGGACAATCAAAAATGAGGGTACCTCAGCATTGCCAAAATCTGGATGGACTATCTACTTTAATCAAATAGCAATGATCATCCAAGATGGCAAGACTGATGTCGGTTTAGTCATTGAAAATATAAAAGGTGATTATCAACGCCTCTATCCTGACTCAACATTTACAGGTTTGAATATAGGAGACTCACTTTCATTTAAACAATTAATTAAATACCCGATACTAAGAAAATCTTTTATCCCATCAAGTCCATATATTGCCTATGCCGATGGTAAGATTACGTCAATAGAGAACTTTACTCATATCCCTTTTTCGGAAGAAATAAAGCAGAACTTAAATGCTCCAACTCCCAAGGACATTTTTGAAAAAAATAATGTCCTCAACTTAAAATTAAAAGCAGATATTTTACCAGTTTCTCCAAAACCGAAATACGCAAAAATAAGTGAAGGTACTATACAATTCAACAGTAGTATCACTATCTCCAAAAGCAAATCATTTGGTAAAGAAGCAGATCAATTAAAAGATTATTTATCTGAGGTTTTTATAGGATCAATAAACATTAAAAAAGATTCCGACGATCAATCAAATAGCGATATACAACTGATCCAAAACGAAGACTTGGACAAACCATCTTCGTATAAATTAGATGTATCCCAAAATGGAGTAATAATCAAAGCTTCAGATCAACAAGGAGTCTTTTATGGCATACAAACGTTAAGGCATTTAATTGCAAATTCAAATTACTCCAATCCATCTAATGAATTATCTATTCGATATGCAGAGATAGAAGATGAGCCTAGATTTAGATATCGTGGATTAATGGTAGATGTCTCTAGAAACTTTCATAGCAAACAAGCTATTTTTAAAACGCTTGACTTGATGGCTCTTTTTAAACTTAATAAATTTCATTTTCACTTAACGGATGATGAAGGCTGGAGACTAGAAATTGATGGCTTACCTGAATTGACTGATATAGGTGCAAGGCGCGGACATACAACTGACGAATCTGATATGCTTTATCCGTTTTATTCTTCTGGTCCAAATGCTGATAATTCATATGGAAGTGGATATTATACTAAATCAGATTTCATTGAAATCCTTCAATACGCCAATGATAGACATATAGAGGTTATACCTGAGATAGATCTGCCTGGACATATGCGTGCAGCTATCATCGCAATGACTGCTAGATACAATGAGTTAAAAGCAGCTGGGAATGATTCTGAAGCTATGAAATATTTACTAGAAGATTTTGATGATGAATCCGAGTATTCATCAGCACAAGGATACGATGACAATGCGATGTGTGTCTGTAGAGAATCAGCATTTACATTTATAGAAAAAGTGATCGATGAATTGGTCAAGTTGTACGATGAGGCTGGAGTACCATTAAAAGTCTTTCACAGTGGTGGTGATGAAGTCGCATATGGTGCTTGGCAAAAATCACCTGTATGTGAAACATTCATAAATGAAAATCCAGAGCTATCAAGTTCAGATGATCTTCACGCCTACACCTTGAGGAGGTTAAAAACTATTTTAGCAAAGCATGATCTTAAATCTGCAGGCTGGGAAGAAATACTTCTCAAGCATGGTAAAGAAGGTCATCAGACAACAGAAATAAATCCGGATTTTCTAAATGATGATATGCGCGCATATGTATGGAATGCTATCTGGGGAGGCGGTAGAGAAGAAATGGCATATAAGCTAGCTAATTTAGGCTATGAAGTAGTTATTTGTAATTCTGCTCAACTCTATCTCGACATGGCATACAATACAGAACCCGAAGAAATTGGACTTAGTTGGTCCGGGTACACGGATACTAAAAGTGCTTTTGATTTAGTGCCATTGGATATTTATAAAACTGCCGGTGTGTCTGATATTGATAATTTCGTCAAAGGTAAAACTGCATTAACAGAAAAAGGAAAGACAAACATTCTAGGGATTCAAGGACAAATCTGGAGTGAAACAATACGAAAAGAAGAAAGTCTTTTTTATATGATGTTTCCAAAGCTTATTTCTGTGGCAGAGCGAGCATGGTCACCAGAACAACCTTGGGAAGAAGCACCCGCCAATACTATTCTTAGTGTTCAAAAATCTTATTGGAATGATTTCACCAATACTTTAGGTCATTATGTACTACCCAAACTAGATGTCCAAAATGTCAGTTACAGGATTCCACCTCCAGGTGCCATTTTTGAAAATGGTCAATTATCTGCAAATACATTATTTCCTGGTTTAACTATACGTTATACCACAGATGGCAGTGAACCTAATATAAATTCAACTGAATACAAATCACCTGTCTCTATAGAAACTGAAAACATAATGCTGAAAACATTTGCAACAAATGGGAACAGTAGTCGAACAGTTAATATAGGGCAATAATTAATAAAGGTTAATATAATCAATGTCCGTAAACAGGACTTCTCCTAAAACACAGATAGATAAAGACTTTGAACTAAAGAAAAAAATTGTCTTTATTACACAGCTTAATCATTCAATTTTAAGACTTCCAAAAATGCTTTTTGTGGAACTTGAACGGTTCCTATCTGTCGCATTTTCTTCTTCCCTTTTTTCTGCTTTTCTAGTAATTTACGTTTACGCGTAATATCTCCACCATAACATTTTGCAGTGACATCTTTTCGTAATGCAGAGATGGTTTCTCTGGCGATGACTTTAGCGCCAATGGCTGCTTGGATTGCGATGACAAATTGTTGCCGAGGTAATAATGTCTTTAATTTTTTACAGATTTTCCTTCCGAATGATTCAGCTTTATCTCGGTGTACTAATGATGATAAGGCATCGACGGATTCACCATTTAACTTGATGTCTAGTTTGACAAGATGAGAAGCACTGTAGGCGATTGGAGCATAATCAAAAGAAGCATATCCTTTTGATATTGATTTTAGTCTGTCGTAGAAATCAAAAACGATCTCGGCGAGCGGCAATTCGAACGTTAACTCCACTCTTTCTGTAGTCAAGTAAGTCTGCTTAGTTAAAGAACCTCGTTTTTCTAAAGACAAACTCATGATACCTCCAATATAATCTGGATCGGTGATCACCTGAGCACGAATATATGGTTCCTCTACCCTATCTAGCATCGTAGGATCTGGCAATTCTGAGGGTGTATTAATCTTTAACTCTTCTCCTTTTTTCGTATATGCTACGTAAGATACATTTGGTACTGTGGTGATCACTTCCTGATCAAATTCTCTTGACAATCGCTCTTGGATAATCTCTAAATGCAACATGCCCAAAAATCCACATCTGAATCCAAAACCAAGTGCAACTGAAGTCTCTGGTTCAAATACCAGAGAAGCATCATTGAGCTGTAGTTTTTCGAGGCTATCTCTCAAATCCTCAAAGTCCTCGTTTTCTATTGGATAAATGCCTGCAAATACCATAGGCTTCACATCTTCAAAACCAACTATAGCAGACTCACATGGATTTTCTGCCAAGGTAATTGTATCCCCTACTTTAATCTCTTTTGATTCTTTTATACCTGTGATGATGTAGCCAACATTACCCGCAGATAAAGATTGTTTCTTAATTTGATTTAATTGTAATATTCCAATTTCATCAGCAAAGTATTCTGCTCCAGTATTAACAAATCTGACTTTATCCCCTTGAGAAATTTTACCATTTAAAATTCTAAAGTATGCGACAACTCCTCTGTAAGAATTAAACATTGAATCAAAAATCAATGCTTGAAGTGGCGCTTCTGTATCACCTTCAGGTGCAGGTATTCTTTCAACTGCCGCAGCTAATATGTCAGTAATACCGATACCAGTTTTCCCACTTGCGTGTATGATTTCTTCTTTTTTGCATCCAAGTAGATCAATGATCTGATCAGATACTTCGTCTACCATAGCACTTTCCATATCTACTTTATTGAGAATTGGAATGATTTCTAAATCATGCTCAATAGCTAAATATAAATTTGAAATTGTCTGTGCCTGAATCCCTTGTGAAGCATCCACCAATAACAAGGCACCTTCACATGCCGCAATTGATCTAGACACTTCATAAGAGAAATCTACGTGACCTGGCGTATCAATAAGATTGAAGGTGTATTTTTGGCCATCTGTATGATCGTAATACATCTGAATTGCATGACTCTTGATGGTAATGCCTCGCTCTCTCTCAATATCCATATCATCCAATGCTTGATGCTTCATATCTCTTTCCGATATGGTTTTAGTCTCTTCAAGTAGACGATCTGAAAGTGTACTTTTCCCATGATCAATATGGGCAATGACACAAAAATTTCTGATTAATTTCATCTGTTGCAAATATACTGTTAAAAGCTTGTTATACAATGGACTTAGCTCGTGAACTCGCTGTTAGCTGTTAGGGCGCTCGTGAACTCGCTGTTAGCTGTTAGCTCGTCAGCTGTTGGTTTGCTAGCGGGGCTAAATTCTCCTCTATGGAGGAGTGGGCCGCCAATCGGCGGGTCGAGGTGGTCAAGATACCTAAAAGCACAAATAACTAGAATCGAGCCCTGCGAGCGCACTAAAAGCTAGAAGCGAGTCCTGCGAGCGCACTAATAACTAGAGGCGAGGCTAAGAGCGCACTAAAAGCTAGAAGCTAATAGCAAATTCACGAGCACCCTAAATATCAAAAGTAAAACCAGTGCGTTTCAAGTCTTCATACTTCTCTTGATCAAAACTATACAGTCTAGCAGGTCTGTGAGCAACTCCTGTTTGGAATTCTTTTGTATCAATCAAAATACCCATTGATAAAAGCTTCTTTCGAAAATTTCGCTTATCCAGTGAGGTTGACATAATCGCTTCATATAATTCTTGAAGATCTGACAACGTAAATCTTTCTGGCAACAATTCAAACCCTAAAGGACGCTGCTGTACGGATTGTTGTAGAGAATTGAGACAGTCGTTCAAAATTTTAACATGGTCAAAGGCTAGTTCTTCAATAGCATCAATTGGGATCCATTTGACAATCTCCGCAAATGAAGATGGTTTAAGCTGTACTTTATTAACATTGACTAATGACAAGTATGCCACTGTAATTACCCTTCCAAGTGGATGTCTGTCTCTTTTACCAAATGCTTTGACTTGTTCGAGATACATGTTCTCAATGCCTGTTAATTGCTTCAATACCCTCATCGGTGCATCTCTTAGATCTTCATCAGGGTACACCAAATCTCCAGGTAATGCCCAGTAATCTTTGTATGGTTCTTCACCTCTTTTAATCAGCAGCACTTTTATAACTTTGTCATCGAAGCCAAAAAGAACATTGTCTACTGAAAAAGCTGACTTAAAATATTGATTCTGAACATCCATAGTGATCCATAACCAATTTAGTCATTACGTGTAATAATTACACTAAGATGCTTGTCATTTTTTATAAATTGAAGCAGAATCTAATTCTAACACCATGAAACAATTAAATCTCATTAGCGACACCATTACAAAACCAAATGAGGCAATGCTCCAGTTTATGATGAAAGCTGAAGTAGGCGATGATGTTTTTGGGCAAGACCCAACTATTAATGCATTGGAGAAAAAGCTAGCAGATATGTTTGACAAAGAAGCTGCGATCTTCTGCCCATCTGGCACGATGACAAACCAACTCGCGATCAAATGCCACACAAATGCATTAGATGAATTGATCTGTGAAAAGACATCTCATGTGTACCAGTATGAAACTGGAGGATACAGCTATAATTCTCGTATCGCTATTAATTTAATTGATGGTGAAAATGGTAAACTAAAGCCTCAACAAATAGAGGAAGCCATAAGACCAGACTACGATTGGCTACCAAACTCTACACTCGTAAGTATAGAAAATTCTTGCAATAAAGGTGGAGGTAGCTATTATAATCTATCTGAGATGAAGACTATCTCGCAAACCTGTCGTGACAATGGTCTACGCTTGCATCTAGATGGCGCTAGACTATTTAATGTTTTAGTTGAAACAGGAGATAAACCCAACCAAATCGGACCAATGTTTGACAGCATTTCGATTTGTTTATCCAAAGGTTTAGGTGCACCAGTCGGCTCGGTTCTTATTGGTGATTCATCATTTATTAAGAAAGCGAGAAAATTCAGAAAAGTGATGGGTGGAGGCATGAGACAGGCAGGATATCTAGCAGCAGCTTGTATTTATGCCCTTGATCACAACATGCCTCAGCTGAAAATAGATAATCAAAACGCAAAACATATTGGGGTAGAATTACTCAACTTATCATATGTAGAATCTGTCAAACCAGTGGGAACAAACATTGTCATTTTCACTATTAATGCAGACCTAGCGGTTTCTGACATTCTAATAAATCTAAAAGAAAAAGGGATTGACGCTAGCCAGTTTGGGCCTCAAGACATAAGATTTGTCACTCATAATGGATTTGAAGAAAGCGACATCAAAGAATTAATGCACCGCATGAGATTAATCGAGCCTTAGTCTTCCGTTTCCTTGCGCTTATTTATTTCATCTCTGATTTTCGCTGCACGCTCATAATCTTCTTTAGACAATACATCTTTCAACTCTTTGGTTAGATCAGCAATAGACATATTCTCTATAGTTGTCTTGGTTTTTCGAGACCGCTTTTTTGGCGTTTGCTCAGCTAATTCTGCTTCTGGGTTTTCGATTACAACACCAGCTTCATCCATAATAAACCCGAATGTGTAAATGGGACATTCAAACCTTACTGCCATAGCAATAGCATCTGAGGTCCTCGAATCAATTTCGTACAATTCTCCATCTTTTAGGCACACTAGCTTTGCATAAAAGATTCCATCAAGTAAGTTATTGATGACTATTTCTTTCAATTCTACATTGAAGGAATCCATGGTATTTTTAAACAAATCATGTGTAAGTGGTCGATTGGGCTTCATCCGTTCCATAGCAACAGCAATCGCTTGTGCTTCGAAGCCACCAATAACAATTGGGAGCCTACGTTGACCTTCCATTTCACCAAGAACCACAGCATAATTATGCGACTGTGTAACGCTATGGGAAAGGGCAACAATTTCTAGTTCAATTTTCTTCATTTAACAGTAATGCAAAGTACAAAGAATAATAAGAACGTTTAATCAGAAATTTAATTACTTGCCTTAAAATTCTTAATCGCTTCTGTGAGTGCTGGAACAACATCGAATAGGTCTGCGCAGACACCGTAATCGGCAGCTTTAAAAAATGGAGCTTCCGGATCTTTATTTATAACGACAATTGTTTTAGAGCTATTGACTCCAGCAAGATGCTGAATTGCTCCCGAAATACCTGCTGCAATATATAAGTTTGGTCTAATCGCTACTCCTGTTTGTCCGACATGCTCATGGTGAGGTCTCCAGCCTGTATCTGCAACTGGTCTAGAGCATGCAGTTGTAGCACCGAGTACGTTAGCTAAATCTTCTATAATTCCCCAATTTTCTGGCCCCTTCATGCCTCTACCAGCTGACACAACCAGTTCTGCTTCTGGCAAAGGCACTACACCTGCGACTGTATTTTGCCCAGTGACTGTAGTACTTGCTTGTGGCAGTTCTACTTGAAGAGTCTCTACTGGTGCTGCTGATCCTACTTGCTTTGGTGGAATCGAATTACCCATTAAACTCAAAACTTTATTGTCAGAGATGATGCTTACTTCAGCAACAGCTTTTCCTGAAAAAACATTTTTCTTTACAGAAAAACCATTATCCGTACTTGGAATTGAATTAACTCCAGATACAACGCCTGCATCTAAAGTTACAGCTAAGCCACCTGACAATGATTTACCAGTCGATGAATGATTAAGTACAACCACGTTTGATCCAGTTTGCTTAGCAACTTGTGTTACTGCTGCTAAATATCTTTTTGAGTCATAAGAATCAAAATTATTATCACCTAAATGAATCACTTTTGAAGCACCATACTCTCCAAGTTGAGCAGGGTTATCTACTGCACCTAAAACAAGTGCAATGCAGTCTGCACCAAGTGCTTTCGCAGTAAGGTGACCATAATGAACTGCTTCGAAAGCAGGCTTTTTGAATGTACCTTTAGGATTTTCAGCTAAAACTAAAACTGACATATATTTTGATTTAATTCTTGTTATTTAATTATATGACTTTCGCTTCTTCATGCAATAAGCGCACTAATTCAGCCATATTTTCTGCTTCTATCATCTTGACACCTGCTTTTGCTGGTGGTAAAGAATATCCAATCGTGGTTACATCTGTGCCAACATCTTGTGCAGGAATCACTTCAAGTGGCTTTCTTTTTGCCATCATGATTCCTCTCATATTTGGAATTCGCTGTTCTGCCAAGCCTTTAGCTGCTGACAAGACAAATGTTCCATTAACGGTAGCAGTCTCTACACCACCTTCTATATCTCTATCTACTGTTGCGATAGTCCCATCATGATCCAATTTGCTTGCGAAGGACATGAATGGAACATCCATCAATGCAGCCAACATACTGCCAACTTCTGCTCCATTGTAATCGATCGATTCTTTTCCGCAAAAAACGATGTCATAGGATTTATCTTTGGCGTAATTAAAAATATTAAGCGCTACTTCCTTTGAGGATCTCGGTGTTGTATCTACTCGAACAGCATCATCAGCACCTATAGCTAGGGCTTTTCTTATAATGACATCATTTTCTGCAGGACCGACATTTATGACAGTTACGGTACCACCATGTTGCTCTTTAAGCTCCAATGCTCTTACAAGTGCATACCATTCATCATAAGGATTCATAATGAAAGAGACTCCATCTGTATTAAATTTATTATCATCGGTAAATGAAATCTTCGACGTTGTTTCGGGTGTTTTTGTAACACAAACTAATAAGTTCATAACTTAACTATTTTAAATTTGGTATTCAGCGTAGAATACCTAGAATTCGCCGCTAATATATAGCTATAATTAAGGGTAAACATAAAAATTATACTCAGAGTTTAATTTTTATAATAAAAGAATAGAAATTTGACAAAAATCAAAAGAAACTTGAATAAACTAAATCAATTGAAAACCTTGTTGGTCGCTAGTCCAGAGGACTCTTTCTTATTATTTGCCATAGCAAAAGAGTATGAAAAAATGGAAAACTGGGAAATGACCATACAATGGTTAGAGCAACTTAGAAAGCAAGATATGGACTATGGAGGTTTGTATTATCATTTAGCATTTGCCTACAGTGAAATAGAAGACACATCTACAGCATTAACAATATGTGATTTAGGTATTGACATTCTTGAGAACCAAAAAGATATACATTTGTTAAAAGAACTACAAAATCTGAAGTTAAATATAAGTTTTCAATGACTTTAACACTCTAAATCTGTTCTTTTTGCAATCGTTGGACGTCTATACAGTGCATAGTATGTCAATTATGTCGTATTTTGTAAATAATTATACCACGTACCGTACAAATATTTTAGTCTAACTAAATCAATGTTGAAATGCACATTATGAATTACCCGAAAAAATCTGACTCAAAGTGGTTAGTTGCACTCATAATTAATCTATGTTGTGTCCTATCCATTTCTGCACAATTTGCAGCCCCGCCAGCAGTGATTATTAATGAGATTAACTACAGGACTGATACACCTGGAGATTTCACGGAGTACATAGAACTCCACAATACGACTGGTTCAGCTATAAATCTAAACGGTTGGTTTCTCGATGATGCTGTAAACTTCCAGTTTCCAAATGTGAATATACCAGCAAATGGTTATGTGGTAGTTGCCCAAAATGTAACTGATTTTTATGCCCTTTTTCCTACTGCTCCTGGATTAGTCATTGGAGATTGGTCTGGAGCTCTAAAAAATTCTGGCGAAACGATTACTTTAAGAAATGCTTCATTTTCTAAGATTGATGAAGTTGACTATGATAACTGGAATGAATGGCCATCCACTGGTCATATAGAAACTGAAAATTTAAGTCTTCAGCGTAAAAATCAAAATCTGGCTGGAAAACATGGAGGCAGTTGGGGCGCTGAAACCCGCACACCAGGTGCACAAAATAATGGTTTGATAAGCAGCCCAAACCTACGACCAATTATAAAAGATGTGAGAAGGTCCCCAGATTCTCCTCTGTCTACTGAAAGCGTCAGAGTAAGAGCAGAATTTGATATTGACAATTTCAACACTTTAAATGGACTTCAAGTTAAACTAGAATATAAGGTGTTAAACCCAGGTGATTTCGAGCCAAAATCTAGCGCTTCGTACAATTTAGGTTGGACTAGCGTAAATATGTTGGATAATGGTATAGGTGTTGACTCCACAGCTAATAATGGTGTGTTCACAGCGCAAATTCCAGCTAATAATCACAATCACAGAGATTTAGTCAGATATAGAGTAAAAGTGACAACTAATAATGGATTTAATGTCACATACCCTGATCAAAACTATGATGAATGCAATTATGCCTATTATGTATATGATGGCTATCCTACTCAGGAAAACGTTGATTTAAATACGCTACCACAAATACAAGATTTTACTGTTTTCACGACATCTGACCTAACCTCTCTTTACATCGGAGATGATGAAGGCAACCATGTTGGTGGACCATCTGGAATCGACCAATATCAGGGAGATGAGTTTCTGGGTTCAGGTGCAGTAATCTATGATGGCCGAGTCTATGATCACGTCAACTTCAGACCCAGAGGTGGTGGAAGTAGAACTGGTCGGACCAAACCTGGCATACGCTTTAAGATGAATAGAGAACACTCGTTTGAGACAAAAAATGATTGTGGTCAAACGTATGATATCGATAGAGGAAGGATTGTATTATCTGGAGGCTGGGTAAATGATATAGGTGGCCACGGACTCACAGAATCTCTGATTTATAAAATTCTTACATTGACAGGTAGTCTCGAAAGAGCTGTTAATTATAGCCAATTAAGAATTGTCGATGATGCTCTAGAAACAGGTGATAAAGGAGATTTTTGGGGATTGTTCTTGATACTGGAGGATTACAATGGAGATCTGATTGATGAACACAGTCAACTTGAAGAAGGTAATTTTTGGAATACAGACCGTACCATTTCTGGAAGACCAAGACAATTGGATTACCAAGGCCATTTTCCTAATTCTGAAAATATAGATCCATGGGCTGAAAACACGCTTTTCAATAGTACCAATGGCAAAAAACTAATGGATGGATTACTTGACCTTGACATGATGTATGCTGATCGAATTGCCAATCTTATATATGGTCAACGCGGCAACAATTACATTGGAAAACACAGTTATAAAGAATATTACAACTCAGTATCCGGCAAATATTTTGCTTGGTGGGGCGACATGGATAATTCCTTCGGTGCACCACAAGGCGCTTTCGAAGACAATTGGGTATTCACTCGTGATCAGATGGATCCGACATTTCCCCTCGACAACGATATTTTTGTTGCTGGCTCTCAGCAAATTGATTATCAAAACGCAATGAGATGTGTTTACGATCTATTATTAAGTGATGAACAAATAGACTTTCTAGTTGATGAGCAAAGGGCACTAATCCATAATTATGGCACGACTGATGATTGGATGGAAGTAGACCAAAAAAGATGGGGTCATGTTTATGATGCCACCACTGGCCCAAGTCCATTAACTGCAGACGCCCATGTAGAGTGGTACAAACAATGGTTTCGTGACAGAGCTGACTATATGGAAAATAATTTCAATAGTCCAATTGCAAACACGTTTACGACTACACCTGATCACTTTTATGACCCCAACATACCTAATAAACCAACCATAACAAAAATAGGTAACAGTAATGCGATTGATGAATTAGATTTCACAAACTCTACTTTTTCAGATCCAAATGGTAACAGCACATTTGCTGCTAGAAAATGGAGAATCGCTGAATGGTCTGATCCATCTAATGCATTTTACGATACGAAATGTAAGCCACATTATGAAATAGAAACAGTATGGGAAAGTGGTGAGCTTTCTGGCAATATAACAACATTCTCATTTGATGATGCTACTCCTGAATTGGAAGCTGGACGCACATATAAGGTAAGGATGAGACATAAGGATAATTCAGGTAGATGGAGTCACTTTTCTAATCCAGTTACCTTTATCGCAGAAGAGTCTAATACGCCAACACCAGACGTCATTGTGATAACAGAAATACATTATAACCCAGCACTAGGCTGTGCAGAATTTATTGAAATTTATAACAACTCAAATAGTAACATAAATCTTAAGGATTATAGCTTCGCAGACGGTATTAATTTTACTTTCCCTGATGTTGTGATTGCTGCTGGTGATTATAAGATCATTGTAGAAGACGAAACTTGCTTTACTGCTGCATTTGGAAGCAACTCTACCATAATCGGTGAATTCAGCGGAGGTTTAAGTAATGGAGGAGAAGAGGTTAAACTACAATCGCCAAATGGAACTCGTCTTGATTCTGTAAAGTGGGATGACGTCCTTCCTTGGGATACACTTGCAGATAATGGATTGCACAGTCTGGCATTAATTGATATTGATTTAAACAACGACATAGCTGTCAATTGGTCAACTCAATGTCAAGTAGCTGTAACACCAGGTGCTCCTAATGATTTTGTTGGGTGTGATGTCATACCTGATTTATCAAATATTATCATCAATGAAATTGTCTATGCTGGATCCAATTTAGATTTTATAGAATTGAAAAATTGTGGGAATACGCCAATAGATATTCAAGGTTTACAAATTGGTGGTGTTGGTTTACAGATAGCTGACAGTTATATCATTCCTCCAGGTGGATTTGCCATTCTGACTAAAAATATTGTTGCTTTTGAATCCAATTATGGCATGTTGACTGGTGGCCCTATCATACAATACCCTGGTCATTTAAATAATGCTGGTGAAACAATAACGCTTACTGATTTCTTTGGAAACCAATTTGATAAAGTAACGTACAATAATCAATTACCTTGGCCAATAGGTATCGGAAGCAATAAAAGTATAGGTGTGATAGACTGTCAAATAGATAATGACTCCCCAGTGAATTGGGCTGCTCAAGATGTCTCTTTTACACCTATGGCTGAAAATACGTTTGGTCCTAACGCGCTTCCAGATTATTCAAACTTAGTGATCAATGAAATTCATTTCCGACCTTCTGATGACAAGCACGAATTTATTGAACTTAAAAATACAGGGTTTTTTCCTATTTATCTTACGGATATCCATTTTGAGGGATTTGATTTTACATTTTCAGATACTGATGTGATTTATGGATCTGGTTATTTCGTCATTGCTAAATACAACAACGATTTTACAAGTTTTTACGGCTTTGCTCCTGATGCATCCTGGCAAAATGCAGGTGGTGGCTTAACCAACACTGGAGAAAATATAAGACTTGTAGACTTATTTGGTAATGAAGTTGATCGTGTCCAATACAGCAGTTCCACACCATGGGACACGAGAACAACTGATGGACAACACAGCTTAGCTCTAAAAATTGGCGCTACCAATAACAATGCAGCATCCAATTGGTCTATTCAATGTGATCTGGTAACGCCACAGGCTCAAAATAATTTTGATTCGGATAATGACTCAACATGCGATGACAATGATCAGTGTCCTGGATTCGATGATTCATTAATTGGTCAATCTTGTAATGATGGAGATCCGTGTACATATAATGATGTATACACAAGCAATTGTAACTGTGTAGGTACGATGTCTCCTGATACAGATAATGATGGTATTTGCGATGACGTTGATCAGTGTCCTACCTTAGATGATAGTGTTATTGGTCAATCGTGTAATGATTTAGATGCATGTACATTTAATGATGTATGGACAAGTAATTGTGAATGTGTAGGTACATTATCAGATGCCGACAATGATAACATCTGTGATGCATTTGATCAATGTCCTAACTTCGATGATAACTTGATTGGTTTGGCTTGTAATGATAATGATTCGTGTACACCATTAACTGTTTACACTGATTGTAGTTGTGAAGCTGTAGAAAATGCTGCATTATCAGGAGTGGCATCTATGAGTTCAACATTAACTGGTAGTTCTGCTAGCAGATTGAATAATGGAATAATCAATAATAATAATAGTCAATTAGCACAGACGACTGGGAATACATCAAATGATTGGGTACAAATTGATTTGGGAAGTAATAAATATATCTCTGCAATTGCTGTTCACAATAGAACAAGTTGTTGCTCAGATCGAATCAATAATGCATATGTTTTAGTATCAAATACTCCCTTTCCTTCGAATACAAATCTAAATCAATCACTTAGTAATGCTAATGTTATAAAGCAATTCAGAACTGAAACAGGTAGAAGTGTGATAGGTATGGTTATCAATAGTACTGCGAGATATGTTAGAATTCAAAAATCTGGTGATAACGATGGCGGGAGCAATGCAATCAATTTGAAGGAGATTGAAATATTTACTCCTTATACAGTTGTAGATGCAGATAATGATGGCGTTTGTGACATAAATGACACCTGTCCAAATTTTAATAATAACTTGATAGGTTCAAATTGTAATGATAATGATCCATGTACGATTAATGACAAGTATACTTCTAATTGTGCTTGTGAAGGGACGCCAGTTGGGGACGCAGATGGAGATGGTGTATGTGACCCAGATGATCAGTGCCCAAATTTTGATGATAACTTAATCGGTCAGCCATGTGATGACGGGATCATCTGCTTTGTAGGTAGTACTTGGGATTCGAATTGCAATTGTTCTGGTGGTGCATATGCAGATACTGACAATGATGGAGTTTGTGATCCATTAGATGAATGTCCAGGACATGATGATGATGTTGATGTCAATAACAATGGCATCCCAGATGGTTGTGAAGGTTGTATGGACTATGTCACAGAAGCATCGAATTCACTCATTTCACAGGGTAGAGCTGCAAATATTTCAATTACCACTAATGGTAGAGTCTTTAATGGAAATATAAGTTACCATGCAGGTCAAGAAGTAAATCTTACAAGTGGATTTGAAGTTAAGGCGGGTGCAGTCTTTCATGGATATATTGCTCCTTGTAATTAATAAAATTTATCAGACGGATAGTAGTAAATATCATTATCCGTCTGTTTATAAATATTTTAGAGACAAATTATTTTAGCCCAAAACTCAGAAAAAATCGTCTTTGTAGTCAAACTATAATTTACAATGATTAGCATAGAATTTGTAGTGTGTATAGATTAGATTGTAGAAGAGACTAGAGACCATATATTTTAAGGCCAATTCAATCTAATCGATGAGGCTTCTATAAATTGTGTTTACTAAACGTATCCTAAGAAGAATACTTGATGAAGCTTAATATTAAATTTCGTGCTGTCTTTCATTTTTTTTCCACGATAACTCTATTTGTGGTTGCAAGTATATCATTGTACAGTCAGATTGATATTGAATTTAGCCATGAAAGAGGTTTTTATTATACCCCAATTACAGTCTCAATCCACTCTCCTGAAGACCCAAATGCAACAATACGATACACACTTAACAATACTAAGCCTTCACAATCTGTAGGTATTATATACACAGGTCCTGTTACTATCAGTTCTACAGAATCATTGAGAGCTATAGCGTATTCAGGACTGGGTGTCTCAGATGTCATTACGCATACCTATCTTTTTCCAAATGATATAAAAGACCAACAGGATATGTCAGGTCATATCAGTGATGCTCATATTGTAGCAGGATTAACATCTATACCAGCCATATCAATTGTTAGTTTTGAAGTATTTAGAACTTCAGATATAGGTAATGAAGTCGAAACCTCACTTGAAATGATTTATCCTAATGGTGATGATGGATTCATGACTCATTGTGGCATTCAAACCTGGGGAGGTAGTGCCACAAATCCAAAGAAGTCATACAGATTCGAATTTAAGAGTGCTTATGGCGACAAGAAACTTGACTACGATATATTTAGTTCAGACAACTATGAAAATCACGAGTATAAAATACCACCATGGATCGAATTTGATAAATTATTATTAAGATCAGGTAGTCAGGATGGATTAAACGGAGAATTTGGCAACGAAAATTATGCACAGTTCCTTAGAAACAGATTCATTATGGATGTTGGTTTAGAGATGGACATGCACAGTGCGCATGGTAGGTATGTCAATGCTTTTGTCAATGGAGAATATGTAGGCCAATACCACATGATGGAAAGACCAGATGCTTCATTTTTTGAATCGTATTTCGGTTTTGACAAGGATGATTTTGAAGTCAGAAGAGGGAATAGTAACTATTGGGATGGCATTATTCAAGGTAATGGGGAAGGTATAGCTAACAATAATATGACTAATAATATTGACATGTCATCAGCTGCAGGAATAGCGAATACAAATCAATATATAGATTTAGAATCAGCAGCAGGATATTTAGTCCTTATGTCTTATTTATCTGGATTTGATTGGAGCAGTAATCAGAATTCACTCTGCGGAGGACATACTACTCCAGGTGACTTACCATACAAATTTTTACTATGGGATACAGATTTATCTCTTCACCAAGGTGGAAGATGGCATCCAGGTAATTCTGGAGATGTTAATTATTTTAGAGCACCATTTGATAACACTGGCCCTGTGCCTAGTGAGTTAATAAATTCTAGTGAATTTAGAGTTATGATGGGAGATCAATTGCATTGTGCATGTTTTGATGATGGCCCATTGACTCAACAAAATGCAGATAGCTTATATTTTGAAAGAGCTCAACAAATAGATACGTCGATTTGGGCAGAGGCCTCAAGATGGGGAGATGTTGTATTTACAAGTAATGCTAATGTTGATGTTGCAAATTGGAATAAAACAGTTTGGCAAACTGAGTTAGATTTTATGCGAAATACTTTCCTCCCACAACGCCGAACTAATACTATAGCACACTTTAAACAAAATAATTCCTATCCATCCATCGACGGTGTTCTCTACAGTGATGATGGAGGATTGTTTGATTCAGGATATCAATTGACTCTTTCCAATCCCAATGGAGTTGGTACTATTTATTATACAATAGACGACATAGATCCAAGACAATTTGGAGGTTCAATTGCTTCTGCAAGTCAGATATATACAGGTCCTATAACCTTGCCTTCCGGCGTATATGAAGTAAAAGCTAGAGTTAAAGTTGGCTCAACCTGGTCGGCAATGTGCCCCAAAAAATTCTATATAGGTCAGGAATATAAAAACGTTCGCATCAATGAGATACACTACAATGTAAAGGATAGTACTATAAATGGTGTGTTGGTTGATGGTAAAGAATTTGATTTTATCGAACTGAAGAATAGAGGAACAACACCTGTAGATATGACTGATGTGATATTTGATCGGGGCGTAACTATTTATTTTCCAGATGGATTTACTATACCAGCAGGAGGTTTCGCCCTACTTGCTGAAGATGCAGTATTCTTCGAAGCTAAATACGGCTTCCCACCGGACTTAGTTTGGGAAGGTAAATTGGATAATGGTGGAGAAACACTTCGCTTTGTCGATCCAGTTAAAGATGTCATAGATAAGGTAAAATATGACGATGAATTTCCATGGGATGTCGTCCCAGATCAAGGAGAATATAGTCTTGCAGTCATAGATTGCAGTGTTTCTAATAACAGTTCTGTCAACTGGTTGAGACAAAGTGTATTTTACACACCTGGTGCTACGAACGTCTTCAATCCTAATCTATTGCCAAATTATTCTGGCCTTGTTATTAATGAGATTCACTATCATCCTAGAGATAGTTTTCATAATGGACCAGACACACTAATCCCTAGCAAAGAATTCGAATTTGTTGAATTGAGAAATACCAGTTTTATACCAATTCGTCTTGAGGAAATTCAATTTATAGAAGGCATAAATTACAAATTTGACGATGACGCAGTATTGTTCCCAGGACAGTTTCTAGTATTGGCAGAAGACTCGATGTGGTTTCATGAGCGATATGGCTTTGCGGCATTTGATAAATATGATGGTAAACTAGAAAACGATTCAGATACTTTAATCTTGATTAACTTATTTAATGATGTGGTTGATTCTGTGTCTTACTTTGATGCAGCACCCTGGGATCCTATTCCTGATTTGGGTGACTACAGTCTCGCTCTCATTGATCCAAACGCAAATCACAATGCACCTTTAAACTGGTCGCATCAATGTGATTTTGTCACGCCTAATGCCACTAACAATTTTGATGACGATGATGATGGCTTTTGCAATGATCAAGATATTTGTCCTAATTTTGATGATAATTTGATAGGAACATCGTGTAGCGACGGAGATCCTTGTACAGTTGGTGAAACATACGATGCGAATTGTAACTGCTCTGGTGGTAGTTTTGAAGATACAGATAATGATGGTGTTTGCGATGCATTTGATCAGTGTCCTGCATTTAATAATAATCTTATTGGCACATCTTGCGATGATGGTGATCCTTGTACGACTGGAGAAACCTACAGTAATAATTGTAGTTGCGGCGGAGGCACATTAGTAGATTCTGATAATGATACTGTTTGTGATGAGGATGATGTTTGCCCTGGATTTGATGACTTGCTTATTGGGACGAGTTGTGATGATGGTGATCCATGTACGTTGAACGATGTCTACACAAGTATGTGTAATTGTGCTGGTACACAAAGCCCAGATTCTGATAATGATGGTGTGTGTGATCCTTTAGATCAATGCTCTAATTTGGATGACTCTCTGATAGGTCAACCCTGTGATGATAACATCATTTGTTTTATAGGAAGTACTTGGCAAGCTGGAGCTAATAATATGTGTAGTTGCACTGGCGGATATTATTCTGACATGGATAATGACAATGTGTGTGACCCATTAGATCAATGTCCTGGTAAGGACGACAATGTTGACACTAATAACAATGGGGTACCTGATTGTGCAGAAAATTGTCCAGATTACTTTATTGAACAAAATAATCAGATAATAAATACAAATCAGAGTGTGGAAATAGGCATTGAGTCAAATGGACGTGCCATTAATGGTGATCATATATATGAAGCAGGAGAATATATAGAATTAAATTCTGGATTTGAAGTCTCAGCTGGAGTTGTTTTTGAGGCAAGAATTGCAGCTTGTAACTAATCATTATGAATTGGCTGCTTCTAGTTTACAATTCCAGTTCCCCTTTATAGACGAATGTTGTCGGACCGATTAATTTGACATTTGAAAACGACTCGCCTTCTTTGCGAAATGTTACTTGAAGCTGTCCACCTTTTGCAATCACATTAATGGACTGTTGATTAAACTTATAGAAATCGGTTGCACATAAAGCTGCCGCAGTAATACCAGTTCCACAAGAATAGGTTTCATCTTCTACCCCACGCTCATAAGTTCTTACTTGTAATTGCTTATCCTTATATGAGGCAGTATTTACATTAATACCATGTTCTGAATAGACATCAGAATAGCGAATAGCAGCTCCATATGTACTAATTTCTTTCTGATCAATACTCTCCAAAAAGTGAACAAAATGAGGGGATCCAGTTTGTATCTCATACGTATCATCAGATAATTTATCAAAACTATCTACGTCGATCATTTCTAATTCTACCTCTCCATTATCAATAATTTTCGCTTGATGTAGACCGTCCACTGCTTCAAATAAAATATTCTTTTGACTAATTCTTTGATGGTATGCAAAGCTGGCAATGCATCTCCCACCATTGCCACACATTGTACTTTTACGACCATCTGAATTATAATAAATCATTTTAAAATCAGCTCGTGGCGATTCACCAAGTATGATAAAACCATCTGCCCCAATCCCAAACCGTCTGTGACAAAAATGGGCTACTTGTTCATTGGAAATACTTAGAATATCTGGATTAGAAATACCATTCACCATGATAAAATCATTGCCCGTCCCGTGGTATTTATAGAATGTTATTTTCACAAAAAGCTGTTTACGTTTTCAGGTGGTCTACCGATGATTGCCTTCTTTCCTTTGATAACAATCGGTCTTTCCATTAATTTTGGATGTTTGATCATGGCATCTATCCATTGACTAGCCGTGAGTGATTTACCTTTAAATTCTTCTTTAAAAATTTTCTCACCTTTTCTAATTAAGTCTTCAGGCTCGATACCGAGATAGCTAATTGTTTCTTTAAGCTCTTTCTTAGATGGCATATCCTCTAAATAGAGAATGACATCAACGGACTGTCCTGCAGATTTAATAAGAGCTAGGGTTTCTCTACTTTTCCGACATCTGGGATTATGGTAAATCTTCATGATCATCAAATATTAGATACAAATATACTGAGACTCTTCTTTATGACCTGGTTTTGTCCGCAATTAGCTCTTTACGCATAACATAGTGAACCAAATTAAGTCGTTTTATATTTACTTTGTCATCCTTTTAGGCTAATATGCTTTATGAATAAGATTTCTGTATTGTTCCTTTCATTCATCCTTATATTGCTTCAATATTCTGGATTTTCTCAGCAAAACATGTCGTTGCTAGCAAATGTCGAAATAGATGAGGCAGTTAATGATATATGGGGATGGGTCAGTGAAGATGGTACAGAATATGCCATTATGGGAGCACAAACTAGTGTTCGTATTTATTCACTTGCTGACCCTTCAGCTCCACTAGAAATAGCTAATATTCCAGGAAATTCTTCGCCATGGAGAGACATCAAGTCTCATGAAAATTTTGTTTACGTGATTGCAGATCGAGGTAATCAAGGCGTATTGATTGTCGATATGACTAATGCACCTGAGAACATTGAGTTTGAATATTTCAAGCCAATTATAGAACAAGAAATTACAACTGCAATCATACAGGAATTTACAGTAGATAGTATGCAAACGCCTGATACCCTAATCATTGACACCACATTTTTTAATGTAGAAGTCCCTGATACACTAACCATAGAACTTCAAACTTGCCACAACTTATTTATCGATGATGGCCATATATTTTTTGCAGGTTGCAATGGAGGTATAGATTACAATGGTGTCTTGATTTATGATATTAATACAGACCCAAAACGCCCTGTGCTTGTCGGTATTGAAGATCGAGACTATGCACATGATGTTTTTGTCAATGGCAATACAATGTTTGCTTCAGAGATCAATAATGGTAACCTCGGTGTCTATGACATCTCTGACATATCGAATCCAACATTGATTGGTTCTCAAGAAACGGGATTCAACTTTACGCACAATGCCTGGACTAATGAGGATGGGACAATGGTCTATACGACTGATGAAAGAGGCAATGCCTATGTAGAAGCTTATGATGTTTCAAATTTACCTGTCATCACAATGACAGATAGATTTAGACCATTAGAATCAGAAGGTTTAGGTGTGGTACCTCACAACACACACTATCTCAATGGATTCTTATACACTTCCTATTACACAGATGGAATCGTGGTAACTGATGCATCCAAATCAGATAATCTCGTACAGGTCGGGCAATATGATACGTGGGGCGGAGCAGATGGAGGATTTAATGGCAATTGGGGAGCATATCCATTTCTACCCTCTGGAGTAATCTTAGCCAGTGATAGAGCTACTGGACTTTATGTCTTGCAAGCTGATATACCGAGAGCATCTTATCTAGAAGGGACAGTTGTCGATAACGTAACGGGCTTACCGATTAATGGTGTTAATATTACAATCAGTTCGGATGACCCGAATGCAGCGGAATCAAATGCATCTGGAGAATTTAAAACTGGACAAGCAACATCTGGTACGTTTGATGTCATGTTTTCTCACCCAAACTATGTACCACAGCTCATAGAAGTTAATCTTGAAAGTGGTGAATGTGTCAATCTCAATATAGCACTCACACAAGCTCAGAGATTTTTAATACAAATCAATGGGACGAATGCCACGACAAATGAAGCATTATCTGATATACGGATCAGATTATTCAATGAATCTAATGACATTACAGTACAGACCAATGCTACTGGTTTTGCAAGTAATATGGACATCACTGAAGGTGAATATACTTTGTACGCCGGAAAATGGGGTTATCAGTCTACCTTGATCGAAAATTTTCAAGTAAATCAAGATCAACAAATAGACATTCAATTGGAAGAGGGATTTGCCGATGAATTTCTTATTGACTTAGGTTGGACTACATCTGGAAATCCTGAAACTGGTCAATGGGAATTGGCCATTCCAGTTGGGACAACTTTTAATTCTTTACGAGCTAATGTAAATGTCGATCTACCAGTTGACCTTGGCACTTCTTGCTATGTTACTGGCAACGGTGGAGGGCAGGCAGGTGATGATGATGTTGATGGTGGGTTAGCACGATTGACATCTCCTTTAACGGATCTAAGTGAGATGACAAATCCGATGCTAAATTATTCCACTTGGTTTTTCAATGGCGGTGGCAATTCTCCAGTGGATGATACATTGAAAATCTACATTCAGAGAGGAAATGAAATGATTCTATTGGAAACTATAACTAGAGATGGAACACAAAGTGGTAGTTGGATTCCTACAAACAACGTTTCTATAGTTGATCTGTTTACACCTATGGATAGTTTACAATTTGTTTTTGAAACTAGCGATTTAGATATAGGACATATTGTTGAAGCAGGAGTTGACGGATTCAGTATAACAAATGAAAGTACAACGCCTACAAATGATTTTGCCACAAGTCAAGATTTTATCATTTTCCCAAACCCAGCCAAGGATCAAGTCACGCTTGAAATGCCTTCTGAGCTAGAATTAAACAACTGGAACGTAACGATTATTGATTTGAATGGTAGAAATCTAATTGGGCAACTAAATACAGCTGATACATTTGAGATAGATGTTTCTGGATTGCAAGCCGGGCCGTATATGATCAAGCTTTCACATAAAACAGAAGATAGACAGCTGGTCTCTAAGTTAATTAAGCTCTAATTTTGAGCCCACTCCGAAAACTTACAAAACCAAAAATGTTTCTTTTGGCGATATTTTTCATTTTCTCAATCCACTGATACTCAGGCATCACTGAATTTCAAAAACCAAAAATCTCATCCAAAATATTCCATTTTATGCAATTAGTCAGTTTTCAGAGTGGGCTCTAATTTTCTATAGTAAAAGAGAAGTTAACATCGCCCAATTTATAAGCAGTAAAGCGTACCTGCTCTTCATTAGGAAAAACGAGTTGTTCAGGAAAAAAGCCCCACACTTTCTGAGAACTAAATTCTGTTTGCAAACCCAGAATAACATTTATCATTTGAACAAGATCTACTGCAGATACTGTCCCGTCTCCAGACACATCTGACACCAATTCTTGAATATCACTCTCAAAGGCTCTATTACCAATAATTGCTTGTTGGGCTAGCACAACATCTGAGACAGATACGCCTTCAGTAATTCGCAAATTTGGTAATACTGGCGTCAATGAAAATTGTGCAAGAATAGGAATATTGCTGAGCACAAAATTCCCAAGTCGATCCGTAAAGGTAGAACCAATGCCTTCGCCTGACAACAACACTTCAACATTTGGAACGGGAGTACCATCTGATAATGCCACATTGCCCACAAGTTGGTACACAAGCGCACTCTCTCCTTGATTCAATCCATCTATAAACAATGAGTCTGTATCGAACGGATCAAGCCAATCTTGTAATCGAGAGCTCTCCTCTCCTCCTCCCGTCCATGATGTAGATAATCGACCATAAAACGACCGATTAACACTACAATCAAGCGTATCAATACCTCCACCATGCAACTGTCCGACTACCCTTCCATTTTCATCCATTAGAGGCCCTCCTGAAGAACCTACTTGGTGAGCGCCTACATCCAGCACACATCTAAAATGTGACAAAGGAGGTGTCACTGTGGTGTTGTCCCAGGTAACATCATCATCAAATATTCTCAAATCATCGTTATCTAAAGAGATCTTCATGACATCACCTAAAGGATGATGAAGCTGATAAGCTGGTTCTGGTATATATGTTTCGTCCCGATTCCAACCAGCGTAGTACACATCAAAAGAAGATGGCACATTCAGATTTAATTCGAGCAGCAACATATCCGAATCTCTGTTCGCGGCCAACTGACGACAACCGATGACTCGATCAAAACCTGGTGCTTGACTTGGATTGGCACAATTTGGCGTTATGAAATTGAAGTCAAAGCGCCACAACTCATGTAATGGCGTCAGATAGTCTTGACAATGAGAGGCGCTCAGAATAAGCGGACGTTGATCTTCAAGTGTATTGTTCATTAATGCGCCGCTACAAAACACTAATCCTTCTTCTAAGACCATTAATATTCTGCAAACGCTTCTCTTTTCATTATTCACAATATCGCCTTCAGGACAACTCGCATTAGGATGACAAGGCAATGAGGCCATAAAGCCAGTATCTACTTCCATAGCAGAGGATATGGCTTCTAATGGAATGTGAGACTGGTAGATATGCTTCAGCTTAAATGGCAAATTTGGTTTATCCTTTACTTGATCTATTACTAATTCTATATAGACTTTCTCTCCACCGATGAGATCTGACATAAAATCGCCAGAAGGAGTATTATTCGATGATGTGTATGATCCCAATACTTGACTACCATCTTCATTATAAATGAACAGCCTCGAATGAGCCGGCATGACAAATTCTTCAAATACAAAAGCAACAGGCAATTGATCACTCAAACTAAAGGACGTTGACCATCGCCAAATCGAAGAAGACAATTGTTTCCATTTCGATTCCTTTTCCTCCATTTTGATGGATTTTCGAACGGCAAATAGAGAAGTCGAACGAATGGTCTTCATCTCATCATCATTCAAAGCCTCTATGGAAGTAACTACAGACTTTTCATTTGTCTCTAGCTCAGGGTGCAATAATCCCAGAGGATACCCCCCAAAACTATCCTGTGCGCTTGCAGATGTTCCAATTATGAGTAACAACCCAACGAAATAACTATATAAATGCCTGAATCTCAGTGTCAACGTAATGGATAAATTTAAATATAACAGATACTTCAAACTTATAAGAAACTATTATATATTTGCATCTCTTTTGAAGAAAAGTGTTCATTTTATGATAATAATGTCATTCAAATGAAAACATGGGTAGATTGGGCTTAATGAAAGCAATTTATCTATTCATCGATCATTAAAACAGTACTTTGGTGATCTAAATTAATACAATATGGCCCGTTCGTCTAGGGGTTAGGACGCCAGGTTTTCATCCTGGTAGCAGGGGTTCGATTCCCCTACGGGCTACTAAAAAAGACCACCATTTTATGGTGGTCTTTTTTTTGCCCTTCTGGGAATCCAACGCTGAGCTGCTCCAACACTGGGGTGTTGGTTCCCTCGCTTCAATGTGCGTTTAGCACATTGACTTCTGCGAAGATCGCTCAGTCATCCTACGGGCTACTACTCATACAAGCATTTTATGGTGGTCTTTTTTTTTGCCCTCAGGGAATCGAACGCTCGGCGGTTCCGACACTAAGGTCTCGGTTTCATCGCTTCAATGTGCGTTTAGCACATTGACTTCTGCGAAGATCGCTCAGTCATCCTACGGGCTACTACTCATACAAGCATTTTATGGTGGTCTTTTTTTTTGCCCTCAGGGAATCGAACGCTCGGCGACTCCGACACTGAGGTATCGGTTTCATCGCTTCAATGTGCATTAAGCACATTGACTTCTGCGAAGATCGCTCAGTCATCCTACGGGCTACTACTACTCATACAAGCATTTTATGGTGGTTTCTTTTTACCCTTTGGGAATCGAACGCTCGGCGGTTCCGACACTAAGGTCTCGCTGTCATACTGGTACAGTTGCCACCTTTTTTACAGTTTGAGTACTTTCGCGCTTTTACAACAGCTCTTTCAATTGATTGGCATTCAAAGTTTATACTTCCTTCGTCTTACATTTGCTATTTGATCACTCAATCGAATATATATACATCGCACTTGAGATATGCATTAAAAAATCATGGCTGTAAAATATTAGTTTTTATGCAGCCATGTATCACTATTTAAGGATGTAAGAGGTTATTAGTCTTTAATACAACGAATAGGATAGCCTCTTGTAAATTGAACTCCGCCAGTAGCAATCGCCGAAGAAGTATTTGTCAAAACATATATATCATTAACAGAATTATCCTCTCCATACCACCATCGAGCACTTGTCGGATCGAGTGCGTTGGTACCAGAATTAGTTATAACAAAACTTGGGTCACCATTAAAACCACTACTATTCGTAGCACCTGTATTTGGTGTTTCCCAACTTCCAGTCATTGCCTGTATAGTGCCAATAGATTTTAATTCTCCGCCAGCAGTAGGTCCAAGAAAATTGTCCAAAATATTCACTTCATCAAAAGTGCCAACATGATAGCCTGTGGGACAGACATTAAGTCCATTACCATGAATTGTTTTCCCATTGTAAATGATGCCATGTGTACTAACTAAGGATTGATCATAATTGGGAAATGCTGCCACAGCCCCTATTGCGGTTAGATTAGCCCACTCACTAGCCGATGAAGCAAATGGTATCAGGGTACCATCGCTATAACAAGTTGTTTTCAGATTCTCAGCAAACCAAGTTTGTGTACCAATTTGCACTGTTTGGTAGATATTACCATCACAGTCTTCAGGTGGTCCAGAATTACAACAGGTTAACGAAATCCAATCTGTGCCATCAAATCCTTCAAAATCTGTCCCAGTCCAGCGAATAGTCCCAGCTATTGGATTTGGATCTTCATTATCTTGAAAGACTATCGCTCCTTCAATGACTAACTTTTCGTCTTGAGCCGTAAGAGAAAATGCAATGGAAGTTGCAAGTAGAATAAAAAGTAAACGAATCATAGTTGTAAGTTTATGAGTAAGTGAATAATAATAAATACTGTCAGTATAGGATTTACCTACGTATATGTGGAGATTGTGCTAGTAAATTGATCTAAATTAGGATTTAAGCTTCTCTTTTCCGCTAGGGTTTACCCTAAAGGAATAATTATAAATTGATTCCATTACTGTTTAGGAACATTATTTGGACGTTTACTAAACTTTATTTCTATTACGGTTTTGGGATATGCTTCTAAATCCAGTGGCGACTGTATACTTATCTGCACCATGGAATTAATCCCGTTGCTTATAACATTTGAAACCACTGGAATCATTTATCATCTCTTCACTTGGAAACTGTTTCATCCATTGCTATTGCCTTAGAATGGATATCCAATACCTAAGTTGTATCTTAAATTATCTCTTCGCCACTCTTTGGATAATACATCGAAATCAGAAATGCGCCAGATGAATCCATTAGCAGAAGGCTCTCTAAGTGGAAAGGCAATATCTAATCTGATAACAAAAAAGTCAAAATCCAATCGAAAGCCTAGGCCCGTACCGATGGCTATTTGATTATAAAATCTACTAATATCAAAATTCTCTTCCAGACGATCAGGGCTATCAATCAACCATATATTACCAGCATCAATAAATAATGCACCTTTAAAATATTTGAATACTGGAAAGCGATATTCAACATTCATTTCTAATTTCATATCTCCTGTCTGATCGACAAACTGTGATTCTATCTCTGTCAATCCTTCTGGATTCACAAAGAAAGAACCAGGACCCAATCCTCTGATCCTAAACGCCCGTAGACTATTGGACCCTCCAACAAAGTATTGCTTTATGTATGGCAACTCTGCACTATTACCAAAAGCTTTACCAACGCCCAAAATGATTCGTGCAGCGAGATCTGACTCATTGAATCCCCAATATTTTCTAAAATCCAAAGTGACTTTAGTGAATTGCGCAAATTCTTGTCCAAAGATCTCTTTAGGACTTGACTGGTCTGAGCCAAATATTGTCGATAAGAGATTACCACTAGTCTCCAATGATCCTTTAAAATAATGACTGCTCCTATCTGTGGGATTCGTTTGACTGGAATAGGTATAGAAATATTGTAACCCTCCTATGAGTACATCTGAGAAAGAACGCTGCAATCGAGTATCCAAACTGATCAGATCGAGAAAATCCTGTGTCTCATTGGACACTTTTATTTCATTAATATTGATCGGATATAATTCGTGAAGTTTAGAAGTAGTTTGTCTCCATCGGTATCCAAACTTACCTGTTATACTCTGGATGCTGTAAAAATCTGTTCGGCGTTGTATAGTGATATCTGACTTAATCACTGTACGGGGCAAAAAGTTTTTATTTGTTGTTATTCGTAAAAATGGTGCTATAAACCTTGGTATTGTTAATTCTGCACTTGCATTAAAATCAGATGAATTAATAAGACTGACACCATCTCCAAATTGCGTCTCAACTTGGCCTCCCAATGAGAGATTTAAATATTCTGCATGGCCAAATAGATTTCTATTTTGATACGAAATTGAACCACCAAAACCAAAGGAATTGCCAGATCTATTATTTAATTCTACTTCTCCAGACACACTCTGTATATCCAAGGGACTCAAGAAAATTTTCTGTGTGATGTGATCTTCCTGACCATTTGCGCTCGGTTCATTGACAATATTAATGACTTGAAATAAGCCCAAATTTTGAAGTCTTCTGTTCGTCCTCGTTTGAAGAGTACGATTAAAATATCTATCTGGATCCTCAAGTATTAGTCTCTCAAATAAATCGTGATTTAAATACGGGATGGTCTCTATTATAGTAATGCTGTTATCTAAGGGAGTCTGTATTGCAGGTAGAATATTTAGATCACTCTTTGAATAATTAGGATATACTAATATACTGTCTAAGGTGTATCGAATATGCTGAGTACTATCCGTAGGGGAGATTATTTTCGTATAAATATCTACCTTATTTTCTATTCTTGCAGTATCTACATAGAAGTGTACATTATTAGATCTGAAATCTGCATATCCTTTGTTACCTGCGAGGGTTGTTAATCTCAATCTCTCAAAGTCAAGCTTATCCCTATCGTAATAATCAGTTTCTTTCAATATTTGTCTTTTTGTCTCCTCATTTAAATTCAAGATGGTATAGAGGGTATCTGTAGGAAATATTAATGAATCAATACGAAAGCGTTCGCCTAATGTAACATCACAGTTGAGTTTTGTTTTACGATTTATTGCTGTTGAATCACAACTTACCATATTTGAGAAAAACCCTTTGCCTTTGAGATAGTATACAAGCTTAGCTTCTGTGATTTCTAACATATCACCCGAAAATATAATAGGTCTACTTCCCAGCCTGTACTTTACCCAATGCTTTAATCCTTTTTCTGGCGCTGTCTCAAATATATTATGTAATCCAATTTTAAAATTACCGATACCGTTTTCAGTACCTCTTTGAGGAATGTCTTTTAATATATATTTAAATTCTCGAATAGACTTAGCTTGTTTAACGTCTTGAATAGTAATATTTGTCCCCATGTAAACTGAATCCCCTTCAGCTAAGTTTTTTGTCAACTTGCAAGATGAAGTCAGTACCATACAGCTCACTACAATCAGTATAATAATATGGGTATAGTTTTTATTCAGCTTTATTTCGTTTTGAGTCAAATGATTTTTTGAAAAACAGACTTACGCCATTTTTATTATTGTTTTCATTAAGTAGCCTGTCATAGTCGGTTTTCGAAAATACTCTGACTCGGTATTGACCGTCTTCCGTTAATTTATATTCAAGAATAAAATCACCAACCAATGTAGAGTACCCTTCTTGATCGTTTGCCTCAAGATCGACATTACCTGTTGCCGACACTGAAAGTCGATCATTGAATAATTGCTTAGATACCTGCAAACCTACCTCAGTCACATTACCACCTGCACCATTGTTGACATATTCTGAATTGTATGAGTTGACATTAATGTTAACATCGACACCTTTTATATAATTCTGTGCAAAGTTATTTAGCTGACTAGATAACAGATCAGAAATACTACTCAACGCAAAATTACTTCCTATGGTACCTATACCGAATGATGAATTTTGTGATATGAGAAAGCTATTAAATATAAGTAATCCGAAGACTTGATTATTTAATTCATTAGGATCATTGCGAATCTCTGAGAGTCGTCTATCAACAGGACTGATCAAAGAAGATGACTCCAAATCTGGCACCTTTATGTCAAGTAATATTTCAGTATTACTTAGAGGTCCTATCAAGCTCAGATATACCTCTACATTTGTGCGTGCCTGTGAGTTATTGAAGTCATTTGCATCAAGTGTCACTTCATCTTTTATCAATTCAAAGGTAGTTGTATACACATTGTGCACAGCATCTATATCAACTTCTGCATCAAGCATGTCTCCATTAAACACAACAGTACCTCCTTCTTGTATTTGAAATTCTTTAAAAATAAAGTCACCATAGGAGAAAGCGTAAATGCCTTCTGAGACTGTGAATCGACCATAGAATTCTTGCTCTCCATCTGGGCTCAGTTTTATTTTCAGATCACCTGTTCCAGTACCCTCGACTTTATCGCCATTTATTGGATCTACAACTAAAGTCAATTTCGATTCTTCAGCAGCATCAAGCTGTAAGGTTACATCAAAAGGAAATTGCTGTGAAAGCTGTAGTAAATATTCATCAGTGAGATCTTCAAAGTCATCAGGTTTACCATATGTAATAAAATCCTCCCTAAGATACGTCTCGGCGCTATACGGAGAAATAGTGATTTCAGTACCCTTCAGGCTTTTTGCATCGACATTGACATTCAGTAAACTTGGGGGCCCTGTTATGTCGCCATTTGCCGCTAAATATACCTTGCCAAAAAAGACGGGATTGTCTTTGGTTGTTGTATTTAAGAAAATAAATTTCTCAGTATTTATATTGAGATCGAAATCCATGTCTTGCAGATTCTTATGATAGATCTTACCTGTAAGATTAGCTTTATTATCCTCTTCATCAGTAATATCCATCGTTCCGATATCTATGCTGGTGTCATCAAATTTGATAACCTGATCGTCAAGACTATATTGGGTGTTATTGACCACTATAGTCGTCACTGCTTTATTTAATACTGCATAGCCATTCAATTCTGGTTCTTCAGGCGTACCTTCTAGGCTTATCTCTCCTGATAATATACCCTGGCTATCTTTTATGATATCTTCTAAAAGTGGATCCATTAAGGAGAGTTGCAGTGAGTCAATTAAAAGGCTCAAGTTTATATCTCTTGTTGTGGTATTATAATTGCCAAGACCGATGACATTATTAATTGGACCAACAAGATCAATCTTTGATTCAATTAGCGATTTTTCAGGATTATAATCACCTGATATAACGAGTTTACCTACTAATGTGGAGTCATAATAGATATCATCCACTTCCAAATTCGTAATAATATATGGATTGGTACACAGCTCTCTGATATCAATTTTACCATTAATGGTACCTGAAGCTGAATGTCCATCATCTAATAACAAATCGGTAAACTCTCCAATTTCAAAACTTTCAAAAACCATATAGAGCTCTTCCTCACCCTCTGAATTACTGTCGATTCGAAGGCGCTCTTCCCCATCTGTGAGTTCAAAATTAGTGACGGTAACACAACCATTCTCTATATTAATCAAATTATCACCACTGACATTCCAAGGCTTATTATTGAGTATGAAGCTATCCTGTATGGCCATCTGTGTAATGCCCAAGCTACGCTCCGATTGAGCAGATAATCCTAATATCATCTTATCAAATTTATCAATAGCCGATAGTTTGCTGACGATGTTGTCCTTACTGATTCGATTCTCAAGTGTGAACTTATTTATAGAGGTCCCACTGTAAGAATTTATATCTCCTTTTAAATCAACATCAATGATGGAGTCAGCAGAGACAGCAGTCAATAGAAGCTTTTCAGAAAAGAAATTATCGTAATAAAAGCTATCAACTTCAATCTCGCCCGATAAGGAATTCTTTTCAAAATCCACCTTCACATCAATATGCATCGGCTTAGACTGAAGCTCATGATCTGGTAGTAAAATATTAAAAGGCATTAATGTATTCAACTCACCATACAAGTGCAGATGACGACTGGATTTTTCAGTATGAGCAATAATCGTATCTGTGTCGAAATAAACACTTACCAGATCATTGATAGCAGCAGGTAAATCAGCGACTTGATATATGCCATCCACTTTTAGTTGTAGAACATCACTTTCTATTATCACAATTGTACTATCAGATTTACTCAATGCATCTATACTAATACTGTCTTCATAAAAATGATAAGTCTCATTTGAAAGATTAAAATCCTGAATCAATATAAGCTGTTGCTCACGTGATGATATAGGCAGACTAAATTGACTTTCTACTGCTCCACTCAGACTGATCTCATCTGTATATAGATTGAGCTCATTCAAATTGATGGTGTCAATCTGCATCGAGAAGTCAAAAATTGATGCCTCATCACCTAAGATTATTTTCCCATCATATTGTAGTTGAGCATTGGGATCTTCTATATCCACAAGACCATTTATCTCACCATTTTCAACATGCGCATCGACTCTGATGATTTGATAAGTGTATCCTTTGTATTCAAAGTCTCTGATAACTCCTTTCAGTTTTGTATTCAGATCCTGCAGTGAAGTACCTTTACCAGCAATTTCTGTTTCGATAGTTATCTTACCTAGGCTTTCATCTTTCAGCAACATTCCAAGGTCAAATTCTGTTAAGGCCAAGTCTCCATTATATGTCAAACTATTTATGCCGTCTTTAATACCCAAGACAACATCTGCGTCAGCATCTCCGATGGCTGATTGCAATTTGCCATCAATATAGAGTGATGTCATGTCGCCACTTAATTTACCTACATAATTCACCTGACCCAATGCAAGGAGGTCGATCGATTCTAAGGATGTGTACGGGAGTGTTTCTGTCTCTACTCTCAGGCTATCAAAAACAAGATCAAAGGAAAGATCTTCTTGGCGGTTAATATTTTCAATTGATCCGTTGACCCTTGCATCAAGTGCATCATCTATTTTGATAGATAAATTCTCCAGAGTCAAATATTCTAGATTGCCATTTGCAGCACCTGAAGCTGTCAGATTATTATAACGTTGCAGACTGTCGGGTAAGACATAAGCAACCAGCATCTCATCTATTTTTTGAAGGTCAACGTTGAGAATATTAAGATTCAACTGTAGCTCATCTGGATTTTGAAAATCACCTTGGGCCGCCTGAAGGCTCCCAGAACCCTTTAGCGACAGTGCTCCTCCATATTGAAGATCTATATTATTGAACCGAAAATCTTTTGATTCATAGTGGAAATCTTTTGCTTGCACTTGTAAGTTTTCACCTGCTATAAGTTGCAAATCATTTGGCAAATAAGGCTCTAGAACCTTAAGCAATTTATAGGATAGGTTTGAATTTAGATTATTGGCATCATACGACTTCGAGTCAAAATCTATCGACATTTGGCTTGCCAAGAGCTTATCTCCCATGGTACGAAAAATAACTTGTTTGACATCGACTGTATTTTGATGAATGCTTAGTTGTGCTGACCCTTCTGTTATGTCGATCTGATTATTATAATCTCCATTGAGTTCTTTTAAATCTACGAATAATGAATCCATTCTATAATCCAAGTCTCGTGCTAGAAGTTTTAATTCCTTTATCCAAGTCCTCTGTTCGCCATCTATTTCTGTTAACTTCTGATACATGTCGAGATGATCAATAGCGACTGTCCACCCCAAATCAGGCAATAGAGTTGATGAGTTGTCATCAACTCCACGTTGAATAGAGAGATATGTGTATGTGTTCTTACTCTCCAACTTATTTAGTGAGCCGATCTGATTAATAAAGTCGATCTCCTTGATATCAGCATGTAAAGACTCTTGTGTGACCGCTACTTCTAAATCAGCGGTCTTAAAATTTAGCTTGACATGATCCAGATTTATTGTATTGAAATCTATTGCCCATCCATCAGTAGCTGCTGGTTTATCGTCAGTTGCATCCTTATCTGAAGTTGGCAATAAAAAGCTGTAGTTCATCTCACCGTTATACAATTCATACAGATTGACCGTTGCGTTTTGGACAGATATATCGTCGATTGAGATCTTTTTCCCTAGGAGAGAAAAGAGGCTAATGTCCACTTTAAGTTTTTCCGCTGACAATAAGGTGTCTGATTCCTGATCCATGAATAAAATTCCTTCAGCTTCGACTTCGTCAATAAAACTGATTTTCAGTTTATTAATAAGTAGATCAGCGTCAAACTTCTCCGATAACGATTGCATGACTTTTTGCTGAGCATAATTTTGCACAGCGTGTATGCGTATCAAGACGTTCAATAACAGCAGGAGCAGAAGCAGTATTACTACTACGATCACGGCAATTCGTATGTATTTATTTTTAAACATTCACTACCTAGTATTCCTTTCTGCTATACATATATTTTGCGGTGTCAACACAGATTGGGGCATTAAAATAATACGATTTAGGCGGATTTTTTAATTAAGTCAAGAAACACCTGATCATGTGCATTACACACCGAGAGGCTTTACGGATATATTAACCATAAAAGTCAGATTTATATTACAATTATTGGCGTTGAGGTCAATCTGATTCTTCATATTACCAATTTTGGTAACTCAAAGTCAAATTGCTTTTGTTTTATACAGTATTTACAGTCTTGAGTATATAATTCTATATTTAGTTATGAATAAAACACATGACTTGCACCTATTAGTCGATACCTTATTCGAATCCTTTGAAACAGGAAATTATGAATTGACAAGTACCTTGTTTGCAGCAGATGCCGAAATTATTCAACAAATTGGATCTCCTAAAGCAGTAAATCCAGAGCAGTTTATTCAGATTTTAGAACATGGTCCACTGTCATCGCTGGGTAAACCAGTGTACAAAGATAGGCGTGTGCAACTGATCAGTTCGCATAGATTCATAGAACAACATATAACCGAATTAACCATTAGAGGTAAAGCCATTAGCTTTCCCGCATGTATCATAGGTAAGGTCAACAATGACGGGAAAATTATTTTACTAGAAGAATACCTTGACCCGACTATAGTTATTCAAACACTAAAAGTGTCTCCCTAAGCGAATTTGAATTCTTTCATATAATTAGCATCTACTTCGACACTTTTCATTGGAGTAGAATTATCGTAACGCTCCTGCTCAACAATAAAATGATCGACACCTTGCGCTTTGGCAGCTTTTAAGATTTTAGGGAAATCAATCATTCCTGTACCTAAATCACAAGAAGCCAATTGTTCATCTCCAGCGTTTTTCATTCGATCTTTGACATGGACCAATTTGAATCGATTTGGGTACTTTTCTAGGTACTCAACGGGGTCAGCTCCTCCTGTCACAACCCAATATATATCCATTTCATGTTTGACTAAATCCGGATCAGTATTTTCCATTAAGAAATCGTGAGGTATCATTCCAGAAAAAGGTTTGAATGAATAGGCATGATTATGATACGCAAATGTGACACCTGCCTTCTTGCACATTTCACCATATGTATTAAATCTATCACAGACTTCTTTCCATGCGTCTTTACTGACTTGTGGACCGATATACGGGCAGATCACATAATCCATGCCTACCTCTGCAGCAAGATCAATTTTCTCCTCTAAGTTTTCATTTACATTAATGTGACTAGACACCATTTTCAAATCCAAGTCATTCAATATCGATTTAAATTCCTTTGGAGAATGATTCCACAAAAATCCTTGTGCCCCATCGTAGCTCTCAATATCAGAGTATCCCATTCCAGCTAATTGAGTTATAGTAGCCATTGGATCCGCTTCAATGACATCTCTTAGTGTGTACAATTGAACACCAAATGATTTGATATCTCCTTGCATAGTCATTTTTTGTGAAGCATTTTCTGTTGTTTCTGAAGCTTTAGACGCTTCATTCTTACAAGAAATTATGCCAAAGCTCAGGGCAGATGCTCCAAGTACAACTCCAGACTTTATAAATTCTCTTCTCTGTTTCATTTTTATCATTTCCCTAAAAATACACAATCATCTCAAAGTGTCCGTCTTAACCTTTGTAAATTTTATAATCCTAACACTTTAGGTAATGATCATTTTATTCTTTGAAGTCTGATTGTTAAAGTATTTTAAAGCTAAAATATCTATACATGTTTCACTTAACACAAGCTGTACATAGAAATGCACAAATAAGGGGCAAAAAGATCGCGACTGTACATGGTGATCGTCAACAGACTTGGCGTCAATTTAAGGATAGAGTTGCAAGATTTGCTGCTGGATTAAATAAGCTCAATATAAATGAAGGTGATCGCGTTGCCATCTTAGCATTAAATTCTGATAGATATTACGAATATTATTTTGCCGTTCCTTGGGCTGGTGCTTGCGTGGTACCACTAAACATCAGGTGGTCACCTGTAGAAAATGCATATTCACTTAAAGATGCTGGCGCTAAGGTCTTGGTTGTTGATGATGCGTTTGCAAAAATGATTCCTGCACTTAAAGCTCAAGGAGTCACACTTGACCACATTATTTTTAATGGGGATGGACAAATGCCTGAAGGCTGCATCAGCTATGAAAAAATAATTACAGATAATGAACCTGCAGAAGATGCGTATCGAAAGAACGATGACCTTGCTGGAATATATTATACGGGAGGGACAACAGGATTTCCTAAAGGTGTCATGCTCACGCATACAAATGTATGGACTAGTGCAATCGCTTTGGTAACGGAAGTAGGCTTGAAGGAAGAAGATAGAGTCCTTCACGCAGCACCAATGTTTCATCTTGCAGATGGAGCGATGAGTCAAGGTGGTATGCTTGCTGGCTCGACCCATTGCTTTATACCTATGTTTACACCAGATAGCACCATAAAAGCGATTGCAGATTATAAGGCAACTCATGCCATATTGGTTCCGGTAATGATACAGATGACAATCAATCATCCAGATATTAAAACAGCAGATTTATCATCATTAGCCTTTATTTTATATGGTGCTTCTCCTATCGCCGAAAGCGTATTAATCCAAGCTATGGAAACATTCCCAAATGCTTCTTTTGCACAGGGATATGGACAGACAGAACTTGCACCTTTGGCAACAATGTTAGGTCCAGAATATCATGTGACTGAAGGACCAAATGCTGGCAAATTAAAGTCAGCTGGAAAGGCCATTTGCTGTGTCGAAATAAAAATTGTCGATGAAGATGGCAATTGTCTTCCAAGTGGTGACATCGGAGAAATAGCCGTAAGCGGTCCAAATGCTATGGTCGGTTATTGGAACAAGCCAGAAGAAACTGCCGTGTCAATGAGAAATGGTTGGATACATACTGGAGATGCTGGCTACATGGACGAAGAGGGATTCATTTTTTTGGTTGACAGAGTAAAAGATATGATTGTTTCAGGTGGTGAAAATGTATATTCTGCTGAGGTGGAAAATGCAGTAATGAATCATCCAGCTGTCGATCAGGTCGTCGTCATCGGCATTCCATCAGAAGAATGGGGAGAACAAGTACACGCAGAAGTCATTCTTAAGGATGGTCAATCAGCTGCACAGGAAGACATCATTAGTAAGACGAAAGAGTTTATTGCCAATTACAAATGTCCTAGAAGTGTCACCTTCAGGACGGAACCATTTCCTTTATCTGGCGCAGGTAAATTGTTGAAAAGAGATGTAAGAAAACCTTACTGGGAAGGGAAAGAAAGGCAAATTAATTAAACAAAATTTCGCATGGTACTTCGTACCGTGCTACTAAGATGTCGCATCTATGGCGCTCTTAAATTTCTTGAATAACCGGCATTTCCTTCCAGCCGATAGGCACTTTATCTAGGCTGTAAATTTGTCAATTTGATTTATTTTAAAACGGTCAAGCTATTTCAGGCCAATTCAACATTTTAACATTAAAAATTCAACATTAACTTGCCTCCGGCAGGCATATTTTAAATGTATGAAAATTAACAAATGTGCTATCACCTTCCTGCACAATTTCGTTCAGTTATTCTTTTGGAGAATTAGCAGTTTCAATTCAAAATCCATTTGTCATGATTTTTAACCAAAAATCCCAAACCAAAGGTAGGCAGGCGCAAAATGAAGCTCTTTTAAAACGATTTCGCATGGTACTTCGTACCGTGCTACTAAGATGTCGCACCTATGGCGCTCTTAAATTTCTTAAATAACCGGCATTTCCTTCCAGCCGATAGGCATTTATCTAGGCTGTAAATTTTTCAATTTGATTTATTTTAAAACGGTCAAGCTATTTCAGGCCAATTCAACATTTAACATTAAAAATTCAACATTAAAATTGCCGCAGGCAATTTTACTTCCAAGACCAACCAAATTTCAATCTGAGACCGACCACTGGTGAGGATAAATCTGATCCTGTCAGTGAAGATCCATTGACACCTGTGACAAATCGATAGCCACCTTCTAAGCCGACTCTCATAAACCTAAAAACATTCACTTCAACTCCTGCACTGGGCTCGATCACTCCTATATTCTCTGAAGGTTCATCACCTACTTCTAAACGTCCTTGCCCGCCTTTAATGTAGACAACAGGATGAACAGACTTGTAAGAATTAAAAGTATAACCTAAAAGAAGATCATTTCCTCCAATATCAACTTTTCGCCCATCTAATAAAGTCTCTCCACTTCCGTAGCCAGACCAGCCAATCAAAAAATTATCATTAAGTTCGAAAGCAAAGAAGCCACCATTATTCAAACTGAATTCGTCGCCGAAACTGACAAGTCCATTGGTGCTACCACCCCAAATTCCAGATAAATAAATACCGCTATTATTGAAAATGGTTTCTTCTTGTTGTCCATAAATCGATAGTGAAAACACTAAGGCTAAAAGTGTAGAAATATACTTCATGGTTATTGTTTTTTATTAGGTAATTTTCATAAAGACGAAACAATTTTAAAAAAGGTTGCAAGAGTGCTCTAGTTTTTGATATATAAAATCATCTTGCACTTTACTAAAAATAATGGAGAGAGGGCGACAGCATATGTCAAGATTCATCCGTTTAGATCGTGGAGGGTTTGTTTTGTGGAGAGAATGGGTTACTTTTAAGATAACATGGATTATTCATTTAGTATAAATCATAGCGAAAATGACTTCATAGCTGCCTGTGTTGCAAACGAATCTTGGGCACAAAAGAAGTTATATGTGGAGCACTATCCGCGAATGATGGCTATATGTATGAGATATGCTAAAAATGAACAAGATGCACTTGACATTTTACATGAGGGATTCATCAAAGTGTTTAAAAACATCGGTAAGTACAGCCCAGGCACTTCATTTACTTCTTGGCTAAGTCGCATTATGATCAATACTGCAATTGACGCCTACAGAAAAAATACCAGAAGACGTACAGAAGATTTAGAACAGGTATATGATGCTAAAAGTCTTGATCCAGATATTATTAGTTTGATATCTGCTGAAGAAATAATAGGATGCCTACAAGATTTGACTTACTCTTATCGTACTGTATTTAACATGTACGTGATAGAAGGTTACTCACATAGAGAAATCGCTGAATCACTTGGTATCACTGAAAGCACCTCCAGATCAAATTTGGTAAAAGCCAGGGCAAAATTAAAAGCCTTGTTATACAAAAGGAGAATATTAGAATGAAGGATAATAGTTTTGATAAACTACTACAAGAGAAATTGCAGGGGCATGAACATGCTGCTACCAATCCCGATTGGGGCAGAATGGAGAAAGCTTTAAATCAACTCGATCAGCATCAAGTAGGTGATTCGGAAATAAGGAATAGACTTAAGAACCATGAAGTACCTTATCAACCTTCTCATTGGGAAATTCTTAAAAAGAAACTAGAACTGGAAAAGAACTTGAAGAGGAGAATTGTTTACTCTAAAGTTGCAGAAGTCGTTATTCTGCTCTTAGTAATCTTTAGCGTATACCATGTTAAAGAATACACAGGTAGATCAAACCCAGTTGCAAAAAATGATAATTCAGCAACATTAATCGATAATAGTAGCCTTGTTACAACAAATCCAAAAGATGCTTCAGAGGGTGAGCAGTTAGCATCTAATTTTATAAGCAGTGTCGAAACCGTATCTGGTGTTACTCGAAAGAATGAGTCAGCTGATGCAAACAATGAAGTCTTACAGTCAAGATTAAATAAAAATGCTGCTTTACAATCTTTTGAAAACTCAGGCATACAAAATCCATCGACTAGATTAACAGAGGTACCATCCATTGGGATTGCAAATGAGATCGAGCTAAATTCAAGAACGATTAATCAATCTGGCGGTATAACTCAATCTGGTTTTACAACTCAATCTGGGATACCAAGCAAAGTAAGAATTACAACTCAATCAACTAATAATGTTCTATCGGAATTTGAAGCCCAACAAACATTTAATCAAGCTAATGAAAGCACGACTACTGAAGAAATAAAAAGTAGTAATGAGCAAGTTGATATAGGTTCATTGCTGGCAGCTTTGATACAAACGAAGGAAGTTATTTCAAATGAATTGCGTTCACTTGAAGATATTGACTTTTTACCTGTATATGGTTCGCTTGCATCTATAGAGCTTAAAGGAAATTTAATTGCATCACCAACTCTATTTACTAAAACTAAAAAAGAAAGGTGGATCGGTCTAATGAGTGGTATTGATGCTAATTTTATAGGAGCTCCATTTAATTTTGTTAATTTAAAACGAATACCAAATAATGATTTTATACCTCTGAGTGTTTCAACAGGTATAAGCTATGGTATCAAAAATGGAGCGAATGAATATTCACTGGGTGTCTCATATTCTGCTAAGACATTCGATCCAGAATTAAGAGAATCACTAGAAGTAATTCTACCTGGTCAAGACGAAGAAATAACTTACTATGAAAGGGACTATACCCTTGAAAAGTATGAAATTGTTTCCTTACCAATTCAATATCGCAGACACTTTAATCACGATTCCAAATTACACAGCTACGCATTCGGTGGACTATCAGCTAATGTCGTCTTGTTTACAGATTTTCAACAACGTGATGATCTAAAGCTTGGTAGATCTCGTGATAATGTTAAGTACTATCTAGATGAAGTTGCTCAATTCCAAAGTGATGATTTTACAGAAGGCCTAATTCAAGGTGGTTATTATAAAGATAATATTTTTCTAACTGCCTTCATTGGGGCAGGTGTAGAAAGACAATTCAATAGAGCAAAAGTATTTATTGAAAGCCAGTACACAAGAAATTTATTTGCTTCAAGTTTAGGACCAAGAAATGCCCAAATCAAATCCGTATCCTTAAACGTAGGTGCCAAGTATAGAATTTGATTTGTCTTTAGCACTACATTAGCATTCAGGCCGTAGATTAATTAATGCACATCTTGTACATTTGCCATCAATTATGAAATACGCCATTATACTAATCTCCATATTATTCTTAACAACTTCTTGTAGTTCTATCGTTAATTTATTAGCCAAGAAAAAATCGCCAGTCTCACGTAATTCAACATCATCACCTATCGAATACACCCTTTGGACTGATCTTTTAAATAAACATGTCAAGGACAACGGACGAGTTGATTATAAAGGAATCATTAAAGATTCTGTTGACTTTAATGCCTTTTTAGAATTGGTAGAAACCCATCACCCAAACGAAAAAAATTGGTCATCGGATGAGCAACTTGCGTATTGGATCAATGCATACAATGCCTTTACTGTAAAATTAATTTTAGACAACTATCCTGTTGAAAGTATAAAGGATATAAAATCTGGTGTGCCGTTTATTAATTCCGTTTGGGACATTGATTTTATTGAAATAGAAGGCATCCAATACAGCTTGGGTAATATTGAGCACGGCATTATACGAAAGAATTTTGACGAACCTAAAATTCATTTTGCAGTTAATTGTGCTTCTGTTTCTTGTCCTAATTTAATAAATGAAGCATACTCTCCAAAAAAGCTTGATGCACAATTAACTCAGGTAGCAAAGGATTTCTTATACAATACATCAAAAAATAATCTTGATGGAGAAAAACTAGAAATATCCAAAATCTTCAATTGGTATAAATCAGATTTCGTGAAAAACGGATCCGTGCCTGAGTATATTCAACAATTTGTAAAGGAAGATGTAGCATCTAAAAATATCTCTTATTTAGATTACGATTGGAATCTGAATGACGTAGAATAAGTTTACACACATAATTGATTTTAACTTCAACATTTTTTTTTGCAACAATCACTCTAATCTGTTATAGTCAGAGGCAACAATAAAGCTTGAAGTTGCATTCTAGTCAAAGCAGATATGCCTATTCCTGTAGAAAAAATAGTATAAAAAGTGATGCATCACGATAAAAGCTTTAGCTTAAGCATTTGAAATTATCACTAAAGACAGAATCATAAACTATCTAATAAATGGGATACATCATTGGTCACCTCCACCCTGCGCTTGTCCATCTGCCGATTGGCTTTATTATTTTAGCAACCCTACTTGAGTTTTACAGAACTGAAAAAGTAAAAAACATTGCTTCGTTTTTATGGATTGCCAGTGCTGTTGCTTCCATACTCGCAATGGCAACAGGAGTTGCACTACTTCGTTCAGGATACTTTGAAGGGGGAAATATGTTTATCCATTTATTGAGCGGTTATGCTATAGCATTATTCACTTCCGTAATTGCATATAGTAAATGGAACAATAAATTATGGTTTAAAAGACAGCATACTGTATTAAAAACTCTTTTAGTAGGGTTACTATTTGTCAGTGGCCATACTGGTGGTGAATTGACACATGGTGTGGATCATCTTCCAAATCCATTTAACAAAACTGAGGTTGTCAATTTTGATGGTTTAGCAACAAAGGCCAGCATAAATGTCTACAAAGATATGATACAACCAATCTTTCACATCAAATGCAACAGATGTCATGAACCAGGAGATACTCGTGGAAAATTAGACATGACCACTAAGGAAGGCTTGCTTGCAAGTGCAAAAGGAGAGTCCACAATAGTACCTGGATACTCAAACGAAAGTGAACTTTTCAAACGAGTAACACTTAATCCATCTAATAGAAAATTCATGCCTCCTAGCGGAGCTGAGTTAGAATATAAAGAGATAAAACTAATTGAATGGTGGATCGAAAATGGTGCTTCTTTTGATGCATATCTTAATGCCCAAACACTGAGCAAAAGAGATAAGAAATTTTTCAAATATCAATTTGGGATCACTCTTTAATCTCATTTGATTAATGGAACATAACGAATACGACCAGATAATTTCTCATCACTATTCTAACTATAGACCACCATTACACAATAATATTCTTTCAACTTGCTTGTCAGCTAACAAGACGTATCAACTTGGTTTAGATATCGGATGTGGAACTGGGCAATCAACAATTGCATTAAGTCATTATTGCAACAAGGTCATTGGAATTGACCCCTGTAAAGAGATGATTGATGCAGCCGTTCAGCATCCCAAAATCACTTACCAATTAGTCGGAGGCAACCAATTGCCATTTGATGGTCAAGTATTCGACGTCATTACATTTGCTGGCTCTCTATATTATGCTAAATCTAAAAAGCTTCTTGACACACTTATTAAAATCAGTAAAGCAAATGCTCAGATTATAATTTATGATTTTGAGTTAGACACCAGTCACATTTTAAAAACCCTGTGTGGAGAATTATTAAACACCACAGGCAGCACTTATAATCATAAAGAAGATTTTTCTAACCTTCAGACGGATAATATTTTTAAATTAAAATCTTTAGTAAAAAAAGAAACCCTCCATATTGAGTTAGAAGACATTATGCACTTGCTGCTGTCCTCTCAGGATAACCTTAAAGCTCTTTACAGTAAATACGGACATAAACATATAGAACAGGATATTCTAACAGCATTGAATAAAATTTATGGCGATACAAAAGTGGCCATTGATGCCAATTTATATGTGTCTGTATACGAGCTGAAAAAGTAATTTCTATACTACTCGATTTCCCTGCTAGCAGAAGATATAGATGCTACATTGAAAAATCCAAGACTCAAATCTCCAGAAGAACAGTTTGAAATATTACTCCTTGTATTGGCCAGTGGTAATGCAAAAATCCCATTGTCCCCATTTTGAATTTGATCGCGTGCTATTTCCATAAATTGAAATGCGTCTTGACTAATAGAGTGAATCTCAATTTTAATTGTTTCTCCTGCCAACCAAGGTATGGGCGAAAAATCGTCATCAACTGGATTTATCAAGTCTCTAACTGGAGAAATAAATACGATTCCGTCAACGCCAGAACCTGCATCAAAAGCTGCATCATATGCTATATTTAGTTCTCTTGGATTATTTCTAAATACGCCATTTTTAAATGTCTTTATCCAATACGCATCACCTATCCCAGTAAAATCTCTAGCAATAAATTCTGCATATATACCATCGTCAAAAAATATATCATCCTCTCTAAATTCTAAAGGAATAGAATCAATCAAAGGGACTCTAAACAGTTCTGTCTGAGCACAATATTCTTGTCCGTCGAACTGAATTTGCAATTCAAATAAATTTCCTATTTCGCCTAATACGCCAAACTCTGCAGGGTCGTAAATGTATTTTCCATCTTCAGATAATTGAAAATTAAATTCTTGATTGTCATCTCTGATAATTTTTACAGTGGCATCATTGACTTTTGGTGTCTGATTCGAATCAAAATAAGTAGCGGCCTCAGAAAGAGTAATGACTTGGAGTTCTGGCATATCATTTACCCACGCATCTACAACTAATACAGGATCAAATTCGCCTAAAGGTATATCAACAGCATCTTCACATCCAGACATGAATACGCCAGTTATGATGACAATAAATATATAGTAAAGTGGCTTCATAATTAAAACTTGAAATTATAAGATATGGCAGGAATAAAATTACCAATCACACTAAGTCGAATTGCTTCTGTATTAATTGGTACACCGGGATCATTCTGCCCGACATCTTGTCTAAAGAAAATCGAAAATGCGTTGCGGCGACTGTATACATTATAAATCGAAAAGACCCATTCACCTTTCCATCTCTTACCAGGTTTGTCTTTGCCTTTTAATGTAGCAGAAACATCAAGTCGGTGGAATGTTGGAATACGAACATTATTTCTGCTGTCCTCCAAGTTGTGTGGAATAATGAACCCTTGTTGTTCAAATCGAGAAGTAGCAAAAGTAACAGGCGTTCCAGAAATCAATGCAAAATTACTACTGAATGATATGCGTTTGCTCAATTCATAAAATCCTGTCAAACTCAAGTTATGCGTTTGGTCAAATCTCGATGGGTACCATTCATTGTTATTGATACCAGGCACCAAACGTTCTGTTCGTGCCAAGGTATAACTTAACCAACCAGAAAACTTACCCCCATTTTTCTTTAACATCACCTCAATTCCATATGCTCTCCCTTCTCCTTCTAGAAGATCACCTTCTAAAAAGTCGTTTAGTAAAATATCTGCACCGTCAATGTATTCGACTAGCCTGTCAAAATCTTTGTAGTAAACCTCGGCAGAAAATTCATAAGTGTCGTCTTTAAAGTTCTTAAAATAACCTAAGGCAACTTGATCAGCAACTTGAGGTTTCAGATTATGTGTACTAGGTGTCCATATATCAACTGGTGTAGAAGCTGCGGTATTAGAAATCAGATGAATGTACTGTGCTGTACGCATGTAACTAGCTTTAATCGAACTAGTTTCATTCATTTGGTATTTTAGCGAAGCACGAGGCTCAAGATTGCTATATGTCTGAATTGTCTCCCATTGACCAAAAGACTCAATTCCGATAACAGGTCTTCGCAAACCATCCTCTGACTCACCGAAAGTCACAGCCTCTCCTTGTCCGGTATAATTAAAATGTGAAAATCTAAGTCCAACATTCATTTGTAGTGCATCACTGATCTTCATTTCATTCTCTACAAACAACGCTGACTCTATTGCATATTTAGGGTCTTGACTTAAGTCTCTTGTTTCACCTTCGCTGATACCAACTGCCATCCCTGGTTCGAATTTATATATGATCCCTTGTCCACCAAACCTTATTAAGTTGTCAGTATTTAAATAATAACTCATTTCAGGTTTTATGCTGTAATTTAAAATGGAAGCATTCCAATCAAATCTATTTACTGAATCATCTCCAAAGCTTATGTCATAATCATAATCGCTAGCAAATAAAGTAATGTTTGAAAATAATTTTTCACTAAATAAGTGATTCCACCTAAAGGTTAATGTTCTGTTTCCCCAGTTGAAACCTGCTTGATCACCAAAACCAAAATTATCTCTTCCTGTATACCCTGAAAGAAATATTCTATTCTTCTCATTGATGTTATAATTGGTTTTCACTGTAAGATCATAGAAGTTTAAGACGGAGTCGTCTAAGCCTTCGTCCAAAAAAGGCTTGGCCAACACATCAATATATGATCGACGACCAGCTACGATAAATGAAGCTTTGTCCTTTATTATTGGTGCTTCCACAGATAATCGACTAAAGATGGCTCCTACTCCTCCGTTTAAAGACAAGCGCTTTGAATTACCTTCTTTCATTCTTACATCCAAAATAGAAGATAATCTACCACCATATCTTGAAGGAATACCTCCTTTATATAACTTGACATCTTTGACTGCATCAGGATTGAAAACAGAGAAAAACCCAAACAGATGTGAAGAATTATATACTGGAGCTTCATCTAGCAAAACCAAGTTTTGATCAATACTACCTCCTCTGACATTAAAACCAGCAGCACCCTCACCCACCGTACTTACACCGGGTAATAACTGAATACTCCTCAGCACCTCAACTTCGCCCAATAGCGTAGGTAGTCTTTGAATGGTTTTTATATCCAAACTATTGACACTCATCTCCAGGTCACTAACATTAGAATTTTTAGCTTTGGAGCTAACAACAATTTCTGCTAATTCATTAGATTCAAAGCCCAGGTCAATATCCTGCTTTAGGTTCTGATTCAGGGTCACATTCAATACTTGAGTTTCAAAACCCAAATAGGAGTAAATGATTTGATGATCTCCAGCTGGCAACGAAATGGAATAGAATCCATACTCATTTGAAATTGTTCCAGATTCTATTCTTGGAGCAAAAATGTTAGCTCCAATTAAAGTCTCACCGTTTGTTGCGTCTCTGACATATCCGTTGATTGTATATTTTTCTTCCTGAGCAATAGTCGTCTGAGCACTAAAAATCAGTAATAGAATTGTTTTTACTAGAATAATTACGTTTTTCACTGGCTTTAAACGTTTAAAAATAGTATTTGTTAGATTTATTTAAGATTTTTTCAATAAATTTGAATTACTATTATCTATACTACTACCCTACTAACATTGTACTACTATGAACTATGTTCACTCGTTTGGTCACAAATTAGACCGAGCTTCCAAAGCGATAAGGATTGACCTTATGAAACGCTTTCAAAAATTGAAATTAGATATCACGCCAGACCAATGGTTTGTGCTCGAAATATTACACGAGCCTAGCAAAGGAATTACACAAAATGATATTGTTAGGCTCACCAATAAAGATGCGCCTACAATTTCACGAATTATTGATTTGCTTTGCAAAAAACAACTGACAGAGAGAAAACCTTTCCGAGGGGATAAACGAAAACATAAAATTATTCTCAGTGATGAGGGGCAGCATCTTGTCTTAATAGCTAAAGAAGAAATTAATTCAACTTATCAAGTTGGTTGGACGGAACTAGATGAAAATGATCTAAACCATCTCATCAGAATTACTGAAAAGATCGTAACTAACTACGACTCACAATCTGAGCTTACTCATTAATATTTACTAAAAAGGCTTGTTTTGCTTTCTTACTTTTGAATGTTGTTTCTAAAGGTATTTGTAACTTGCCTACATGGCAGAATTTACTCATTTAAATTCCAAAGGTAATCCAACAATGGTTGATGTTGGAGACAAATCAGATACTGAACGTACAGCGGTGGCAGAAGCCATAGTACACTTACCAGAAGATGTTGCTGAGCTAATTAATGGTTCAGAATTACAATCTGCCAAAGGTCCGGTTTTTCAAACAGCGATAATAGCAGGAATTCAAGCTGCAAAAAAGACAAGCGATCTTATACCATTATGCCATCCATTAGCTTTAACCAAAATAGATGTTGAGATCAAACTATTGGATAATCAAAAAGTTAGCATTATATCGACAGTAAAATTAAGAGGAAAAACTGGTGTAGAAATGGAAGCACTCACAGCATGCTCAATCGCTGCATTAACTATTTATGATATGTGCAAAGCGTTGTCTCACGACATAACAATTGAGCGTATCCGTTTGTTAAAAAAATCTGGAGGTAAATCAGATTTTGAACGCTAAAATATTTAAATGAAAAAACACAACAAACACGCCTTATTAAATCGTCCGAATATGGGGCAATGGGGACGATCTGAATATGCAATTCTAGGTACAAGCTGTGATAAAATAACCGCATTCGTGTCCAACATTAATAAGCACATATCACCCTATCTACGCTTAGCCTACATGGACGCCTCGCATTCTAGCGAGACCTATACTAATGAACGGTTGATATATAATACTTCTCATGACAACCATCTAGAAATTCATCGACACGAACCTGACAATAAATACAACTATCGCAGATTACTCAACGATAGTGATATTCAATTAATCAATGGCAACCATTTTTTGGCAGAGCAACAGATCGTAATTTTGGGAGACAAAAAGGAATCACTGTCCAAGAAAACAAATCGACTTACTAATCTAAAGTTCATCATCACGACAGATGACCATGCTCAGCCTTGGGAGTTTTTACAGCCACACATTAAATTAGAAACTCAAATAATCTCTATACATGATATAGACATTTTAGCACAAAAATTTGTTACAAACTTTGAAAATAAAATAGCATTAAATGCAATTATTTTAGCAGGAGGAAAAAGCCAGAGAATGGGTTTTGATAAATCGACAATAGATTATCACGGAGACTCACAAGTAAACTACTTATCGACTTTACTTAACACTATTTGCAATGACGTATTCGTCTCTATGAGGTCAGATCAAGAAGAACAATTTGCAGTCCCTCGCATTAATGATAGCTTTGTCGGCATGGGACCAATGGGTGGTATCTTATCTGCATTTAAACAAAATACTAATGCAGCATGGTTATCTGTAGCAACAGATTTACCATTCATTAATAAAGAGTCAATACAAGAGTTACTATCTAAGCGAGATCGATCTAAAATAGCAACATGTTACATTCGTTCTGACCAGGAATTTCCAGATCCCTTATTTACGATATGGGAACCCAAAGCTTATTTTCATTTATTATCATATTTGGCATTTGGCTACTCTTGTCCCAGGAAAGTATTGATAAACTCTGATGTAAAAGTCATACCTATAAAAGATGATCGAATCTTAATGAATGTAAATGACCAAAATCAGTTACAAGAAGCAAAAGATATACTACAGTCTTCATCAAAATAAAATATAAAATTTTAAAGCTTATGGCATCTAAGAAAGAAAAACAAATACTAAAAAAGATAAAAATTCTATTGACTCAGAAATTTGAAAATCCAGAAGACGCATTTTCATTTTTTGATAAAAATGGCGATAAGCTATTGAATAGAGGCGAAGTAAAAACCTTACTTAAGTCAGCTAAAGTGAGCAGCTTCCTTCGAGGGATTGTTTCCACAAAATTAATAGAAAAATTTGATGCTAGTTCTGATAAAGAAATTAGTTGGGAAGAGTTTAAATCTGCAGTCAAGGATATAGCAGGCAAGGATAATGCAGAGAAAGATATAGCCTGATATTTTGTACGTAAAAAAACTACTCCTAGCTGTCAGTATCCTAGTGTGCATTATTCTAAGAGCTGGCATTGCTATAAGCGAGCTGCAAAATATGCGTAAGTCAGTTGACTTTATGGAATGGAATGAGCCATCAAGGGTCAATCCTCCTATGAATCTGAAAAACAACAAACAGCGAGCGCTCATCGCGATTGTTGGCTTGTTTGCCCTTCGAGAATCAAAAGTTATTTATTATACTGCTACAGTTGATAGCAATGGTGATAAGCTTAGTTCAGCATACGATTATACATTAGTCGGAAGTGTGCAAGAGGCAAGAGATTGGAGTTTTACAATCTATGGTGAAGATCATTTTTTAAAGTAAAATATTGGCAATTACGCTTTGCATGTATAATCCAGCACCAGAAGTTTATCAAAATCTTCGGACAATACCTTTGCCAGAAATTGTCCGTAATTAAATTAATAAAATGAATTATTTAATAAGTATTTTTCTAACACTTGCTGCATTAATGTCATCATCTGCAATTTATAGTCAAAAAAATATTGAGTCGACTCCGTTGATAATTGGTGAAACACTACAAATTGAAAGTAAAATTTTAGATGAAAAAAGAGTGCTTAACGTTTATCTTCCTAATGGTTATGAAGAAAAAAAGAGTCAAGAATATCCCGTCATATATTTATTAGACGGCACCATTGATGAAGACTTTCTACATGTCGTAGGGTTTATACAATTTGGTTCTTTTTCATGGATTAATTTTGTACCAGAGTCCATTGTGGTTGGCATTGCCAATATTGATAGAAAAAAAGACTTTACATTCCCATCAAATAATGAAAGAGATAAAAAAGAATTCCCCATGGCAGGGCATTCCAAACCGTTTATTCAATTTATAAAAGAAGAAGTCATGCAGACTATCGAATCCACCTATAGAACAACTGGCAATAAAACATTGGTCGGACAATCACTCGGCGGGTTATTAGCTACAGAAATCTTATTTACAGAAACAGCTGTATTTGATAACTATGTTATTGTAAGTCCAAGTATGTGGTGGGATAATGCCTCCCTGTTTAATAAACAACCTACAATCTTCCAAGATGATCCTTCCATATTTATTGCTGTCGGAAAAGAAGGACCAAATATGGAATAAAACGCCATGAAACTTTACGTCTCCATTCTGCAACAAATCAGAGATGAGACGAAGATTGGTTTTTTATTTATGCCTGATAAAGATCATGGAGATGCACTTCATCTTGGCTTATATCAAGCACTAGAATTTTTCAATGCTCAAAAAAAACTTGAATCAGAGGAATGATTAAAATGTTATATTCATTTGATTTCTAACTTTATTTACCTTCTAAGTTATCAAGCAACCTTTGCTTTATTGCCTAACTTAATTTACAATCGATTTTATACATAATCACTGGAACCTACAAACAGAGAAGAGAATAATTTTTTTCATATTGCTAAGTCCTGATGAAAATGCTAGAGCTGTTGTAAAGCCAAATCCTGATTTCAGTAATGGCATTGCATTCTTTAATCACATGGATGGTCTACTAAACAGTAATGGCACGATTCCAGATTCGACCTATTGGTCAATTGGCTTCTACTCTCCAAATACCATCAATTTCTTTGTGAAAAATGATCAGGAGTTTGATAGCAAGGAGTTTAATGTAATTCTTGATCGAGACACTTGTTCTAATGCAACAGTGCATTCTCAGACTAACACAGGCTTTATATTGGTCAGATACTTATGCAAAAATCACTCTGTACAGGAAATAGCAATGTATAGCACACTTCTAAACATTCTCGTCATAGAATAACTTTCGAGCTCTGAATAACACGCATTCAATAAATAATCTTGCTTTAGCTTTAATTCATTACAGATCCTTCTAATTGAAAGTGACCATTTTTGATCTTAGAATCGAAGATGTTTTTTGGAATGTATGTCTTACTATTAGTCTTTACAAACTGGATGATAAAACCTGAGCATTTCTGCTCAATTATACGGATAGGTATGCTCATGATGTGGAAGGTTTACATAGACAAATTATAGCATTCTTCTTAAAGATGCAAACCAGCGGACATATTTTATTAATTCAGAGATCGATAAAAGTAAACATGATAAACATTTCCTTTAGCGTATAGATTTTGACCTGAGGGTAATTCCAAAAATGCATTGCCATCAGTAAGGCTAGCGAAATCGCCAGATCCATTATTGTTTACAGGAAATGCCAGCAGTTTGCCATCATCAGTAGTTTTAATTTTTACGATTGGGAAATAGGTCAAATCAGGCTTGAATGTGATGTCATCTGCTAATTGAGCTGTATGCTTATTTACATCATGGCACTGTATTGACTTAAGCATCCAAGGCTGAATATATCTAATCGCACACATAAACGATGACACTGGATTTCCTGGCAAAGCAAATACAATTGTTTCATCTGAGAGGCTACCAAACCAAAACGGTTTACCAGGCCTTTGCTTGATTTTATGAAAGTGCTTCGTTACCCCAAGTTCTTTGAGTACTTCGGGGAGAAAATCGAATTTACCTTTAGATACACCACCACTCAATATCATGCAATCAACGGTTGGCAACAGTGCCGACAACTCTTCTTTTATGGTAGAAAAATCATCAACCAGATGTTTCAATTCTACCTGACCTCCCCAAGCTCTAATCAGAGATGATATCATATGGACATTTGATTTTCTGATTTGGTGCGCTAGTGGTGTATCTTCTACATCGACCAACTCATCTCCTGTTGAAATCACCACAACCCGCGGCAATCGGCTGACTTCTAATTGATGAGTCCCGGTGGAGGCTGCCACACCTATTTCTGCTTGACCTATGCTTTCACCTACGCCGACAACAGCAATGCCTTTTCCTCGATCTGATCCTTTGACATGGATGTTTTGTCCCCGTGTGATGTCCACATCCGCAAGAGTAGCTTCACCACTTTCGATCGATACATCTTCATATCTAATGACTGTGTCCACACCTCCTGGCATGATCGCTCCAGTCATAACTTCTAGACAAGCATTATGCTTTTGTAATATTTGCTTTGGCGAACCAGCAGCTGCAACACCTACTATTTTAAAACTTTTAGTGCCAGATTTATAGTCTTCAAATCGAATTGCAATACCATCCATGGTCACCCGATCATAAGGTGGCAATTCTCGATCAGTTATGATAGAACTGCGTAACACTCTACCTTCCGATTGATAAATCGAGATCATTTCGCTACCATAATCCTTTATGTGCTGATCGATGATGTGTTGAGCTTCTTCTACTGAAATCATCCTCCAATTGTAGCCATAGATTCGGAAATGAATTTATTGTTCCTATTTTTTTCTGCTTCAAAACCATCCTTAGCTCTAGAGCCTATTGCAGATTGTATCGCCAGTAAAACTTCTTGATCCGATGCCCCATTCCTCATAATATCCCTGACGTTGAATACACCATCATCATACAAGCAGGTCTTCATCATCCCTTGAGGTGTGATACGAATACGATTACATGATCCACAAAATAATCGAGAATATGCGGCTATAAATCCTACGCTACCTTTAAATCCAGGTATGGTATAATTAGATGAAGTACTGTTTTTTTCATCAACAATCTTCTGCAAACCGGGATATGTCTGTTGTATATATTCTTTTGTATTTGCTGAAGTCCACTTCAGATTTTCAGGATGATCTCCTGTCCCATTAAACGGCATCTCTTCAATAAACCGAACACTGACTGGCTTGTCTTTTGCCAACTCCACCATTGGAAGAATATCTGCAATATTTTGTCCTTCCATCACCACACAGTTAATCTTAGTCTGCATGCCTACCTCCAACATTTCATCAAGTGTATCCATCACTTTTTCAAATTCATCTCGTCGAGTGATGTCAAAAAATCGTTGTTTATCCAAACTATCCAAACTTAGATTCATGGAGTTTATGCCCATTTCCTTCAGGAGACCAACCTTTCCTTTTGTCAAAGTTCCATTGGTAGTAATGTGCATTTGCTTAAGACCATCAACTGCTGATAATCGTTCTAAAAATTCAAACATTCCCTTTCTAAGAAAAGGCTCTCCACCAGTGATACGGATCTTTTCGATACCGTTTTGAGCCAATATAGTCATCAACCTGAGCATTTCTTCATAACTCAAGAGGGCGTCTCTTTTTACATAATTGATGCCTTCTTCAGGCATACAATAGAAGCAGCGTAGATTACATCTGTCCGTGACGGCGAGTCGGACATAATTGATAATTCTATTGTGATTGTCAATTAACATAACTAATTCAAATTAAAACAATACTTTTCATTAAGTTGTTCTTAGAATGTAAAATAGTCAAAATGGAAGTAAAATTGGTGTCATATGGAATTGTGCGAGATATTTTGAAAGAAAAAGAACTGACATACGCCATTGAAGGACAAACCATCGGTGATCTTAAGACTGATCTGATGTCAAAATTTCCTGAATTGAAACGACTAAAATCACTGCGATTCGCCCTCAATGAGGAATACGTTAACGACACACAAGCCATTAAAGACACCGATGAAATTATCCTCATCCCGCCTGTAAGTGGTGGATAAACTGATCTTACAGTGATAGATATTCAAATACTAGATAAACCTCTAAGCGTCACATACTGTACCAACGCAGTGAAAGGTCCTACTGCAGGTGGCACAGCAATCTTTGTAGGTACTGTACGAAATCAGACTCAAGGAAAGCCAGTCACAAAATTGGAGTTTGAATCATTTGATCTCATGGCAATAAAAGAGATGACGAAAATTGCCCAAACAATTACGGATAAATGGGGTGCCTTACACGTGTCTATGCATCACCGAAAAGGGACACTATTCATTGAAGAAATTGCAGTGATCATCGCTGTTTCTACTCCCCATCGAAAAGCAGCATTCGAGGCATGTCAATATGCTATCGACACATTAAAAGACACTGTACCAATATGGAAAAAAGAATTCTTTGATGATGGGGCAGTTTGGGTGTCTGCTCATCCTTGATTTTAGGACGGCTTTGCTTTTTGGGTCAACTGCGTCTTTGGGGCGGCTGACGCCTTAGGGGTATATAAGTTGTACACAAAAGCGAGTTTCACGAGC
>Ga0209187_1000616_pt1 | contig 56164 bp, 49 predicted proteins | sample BantaG_FD_187430 | JGI IMG/M metagenome (GOLD analysis project Ga0209187, IMG submission 187430) | Marine algal microbial communities from Bantry Bay, Ireland - BantryBay_4 metaG (SPAdes) (version 2) | ecosystem: Host-associated > Algae > Red algae > Unclassified | place: Bantry Bay, Ireland...
AAGTGGTGGAAGCGGCATCACGATTCCGATTTTTTTTCGGAATTGGGATATAGCGGACGACCCGGTCACGACGTAGTCCGTGATGGCCCCGTGTGCCGTGCATGCGGAATAACTAGGTGGTGAAAGTCCACTGTGGGGGTATGTAGTGCCAACCACTAGCTGAGAGCAAGGGTGTCCATCGTGAGGTGGAATCTGAAGGAAGCTTAAGGCAAAACTCTGAACCGAGGAACACGAATGTCATTAGGCAGTGTTATTCTGGATAAGTGAGCGGGGAATCACGAAGTCCAAAACTACACGGAGGATAATGCTGTATATGGTACGGTAGTGGAGTGAAAGTTATTCAGCTTACCACGGGAGATCTCATGGACGACTAAAAGTAGTCGGTTGAAACAAGATTAGTCATGAGAAGTCAGCAGAAGTCATAGTACTAGAAGTAACGAGCGAGGAATGCTAGATCATACCCTCGAAGGTCTCACAATCTAGGAAGGACTGAATTTTAACGAGTGAGAGTAAATGAAGGTTACTCTGAAATAATTATTATAGGTAGAAAACGCAGAGCTGTCGTATGAAGAAATAGAGCGGAACTCGAAAAGATAATACGAAGCGCCTAGAATGGAAGAGATGACTGAAAAGAACATCACGAACTTTACAAACAGGAAATGAAAAGGATGTTAGAGAAGATATTAGCGAAGCAGAACATGAATTTGGCGTACAAGAAAGTGTTGTCGAATAAAGGTTCTAGTGGTGTAGATAAGATGGAAGTTGACTCATTATATGACTATCTTAAGAAACACAAGGCTGATCTACTAACAAAATTGGAGGGGGGAAGATATCGCCCTAAGCCAGTACGAAATGTCGAGATACCGAAAGAGAACGGTAAGAAGCGTCAACTAGGAATACCTACAGTACTAGACAGGATGATCCAGCAATCGATACATCAGGTATTGAGTCCGTTATGGGAGGAGAAGTTTTCTGATCATAGTTACGGATTTAGACCAGGTCGAAGTGCGCATCAAGGCCTATTGAAATGTGTAAGCTATATAGAGCAGGGGTATGAATATGCGATAGACATGGATTTAGAGAATTTTTTTGACACAGTAAATCATAGTAAGCTAATCCAATTGCTATCAGAACAGATAAAAGATGGAAGAGTGGTCTCGCTGATACATAAGTACCTAAATGCAGGTACAATAAAGTATGAGAAATATGAAGTGCGAGAAAAGGGAGTACCTCAAGGTGGTCCGCTAAGTCCATTGTTGTCGAATATCCTGCTAAATGAGCTGGACGTGGAGTTAGAGCAAGGAGGTCATAAGTTTGTGCGCTATGCGGACGACATGTTGATATTAACAAAGAGTCGTCGCAGCGCAGAACGCGTACTAGAAAGTATAGTGAAGTACATAGAGACAAAGCTATACTTACGGGTAAATCGAGACAAGACGAAGATATGTCGGATATCACGGGCAAGTTTTTTGGGACATACATTTGCAACAAACAAATCAGGTAAAGTGGAACTGCGCGTACACACGAAGAGTAGAAAGAAGCTGAAGGGTCGAATAAGGGAACTGACAGATCGCAGTAATGGCTGGAGTTATGAGTACAGAAAGTTAAGACTTAAACAGTATATAACTGGCTGGGTGAATTACTTCAGATATGCGAATATGGATAGTTTTTTAAGTCGAATAGATGGATGGTACAGGCGTAGGTTGCGAAGCTTGATTTGGAAATTGTGGAAGTTGCCTAAGACACGAATTAAGTATTTATTAAGTCTAGGAGCAAGAAAGGACACTGCGATTAGTCATGGTAATGCCAGTAAAGGTTATTGGCGAATGGCTCATACGAAGATTATGCACGTATGTGTTTCTAACAAAGAGTTGCGCCAAGCAGGATACTTATTTTTCACTGACTATTACCTGAAAGTAAAGAATTAGTTAGAAAACCGCCCTGTACGGTTCCGTACGCAGGGTGGTGTGGGAGGACAGGCAAGGAATTAATCCTTGCCTTCCTACCCGATAAATTAAGATACATGCATTGAGTCGCACAGAAAAAAAATCTCGACTTTTATCAGGCAATACCATCTTTTCAACTGCTAAATTCTTGCTAATGAGCAGCCAATACATTTTTGTCAAGTCACTTGGTAAGATTTTTGAATACTTCATAGTGTAGGCCCTTGAGAAGGCATGCTATATTAGAAAACTAACATTATGTATTTGACTATCAATAGCTCCATACTAAAGCATATATACACTGGAATAACGACGGTATATTACGCGCATTTAGAAAATGAAAATCTGTTTCCCGAAGCAGAAGTCAAAAACATTCAGATCCTCAAGGAAAATATAGCTAAGCTACTCGACGTCGACAATCTATTTTTTCAACAGCAAGAGACCATTTTTAACAGTCCATTTATACATAGCTATTCTAAGGCTGGAAGAGACCAATTAAATATCGATTTTAGCTTACCAGGGCTGCTGATCATTAAGAAGTGTCTTGAAATTAGATTAGATGTATTGGTTGAATTTTTAGAAAATTCGGATGGTAATCCACAACTCTCTTGCGAAATAGAAGATTCAATTCACGTTACCGAAAATGTACTTGATTCGCTGGAAATACACATGATTCCACTATACAATTAGACATAATCGTACATTATTCCAACCTACCTCAACATTTGTTTTGCTCATTACCTATATTTGAGGTATGAGATATGCATTCCTTTTTGCAGTTTTACTGATATCGCTAACTTTTTGCAGTTTTGATCTATGGCAAGCACCTAATGCCGCTGATGATGGAGAGGAAACATACCTTACCTTCTGTAAATCGTGTCACGGAAAGAAAGGTAGTTCTGGATTTGGAGGAGCAGCAAAGCTGACGAAGAGTAATATGGAACTAGATGAACGAATTGAGGTTATTACCAATGGTAAGGGCAAGATGACGCCATTCGGCTCGATCCTATCTAAAAAAGAAATCAAGGCGGTAGCTAAATTTACAATTACCTTGGCCGATGACTAATCGCACTTTGATTGGTCTGATGTCGGGCAGTTCTCTTGACGGGCTTGATATTATTTGCGTTAATTTTTGGGGCCATCAGGGAACTTTAAATTGGGAAATAAAAGGCAACCCAGCTACTATAAATTATCCATCTACAATTCAAACATCAATTCAACACTTACATAATTTGGATGATAAATCAATACATGATTTGGATATTCAATTAGGGAAGTTCTACGGCATAGCAGTACAAGAATATTTGCAAGTAAATGATGTACATGTGGATGTGATCGCATCGCATGGGCATACGGTTCGGCATCATCCTGAACTTGGTTACAGTCTTCAGATAGGAGATGGACAAGAGACCGCTAATGCGGCTGGCATACCTTGCATCAATCAATTTAGATCTGTTGATATCTCTGCAGGTGGGCAAGGAGCACCCTTAGCGCCTGTAGTCGAGCACTATCTTTTTAGGGATTATCAGATGTTTTTAAATATTGGTGGCATTGCAAATATCAGCTTGCATAAAGAAGATAGTATAGTGGCCTATGATATCTGTGCTGCCAACCAATTGCTCAATCACCTTTCAAAGCAAATGGGACAGCCATATGATGATAAAGGGGAGATGGCGAGATCGGGCAACATGGATACGCAATTGATCAAGCGGTTTATGCAAGATCCCTTTCTTGCTCTAGACTATCCTAAGTCACTAGACAATAATTATATCCGAGAGCACTATCTAAACCTTCTTGATGGATTATTAGAGAATTCACATGATTTATTAGCCAGCTGCACTCATTTTATTGCTAGGACGATTGGAAAAGAAATAAGTACCTTGGCAAAACAACATGATATAAATCATGTTTTTGTTTCGGGAGGAGGAGCATTCAATTATTACCTATTAGAATTAATACAATTAGAAATAGGTGAGGTGAAAATAATCCTGCCTGATACAAAAATTATCAATCAGAAGGAATCAATCTTAATGGCCTTGTGTGGATATTTGTATTTAGAAGGTAAGCCTAATTCTTTTGCCGCAGCGACTGGCGCATCAAGAGATACTATAAATGGGGTGATCTATTACCCACAATCATGAGTATGCAAAATAAAATATTTGTTACTGGCGGAACAGGCTTAGTAGGTTCTAATCTACTCCGGCTTCTGTTGGAAAAAGGTCATCAGAATATTTTTGCGCTGCATCGTGAATCTAGCGATATGAGTCTAGTAGCTGATCTAAAAGATAAAGTGAATTGGGTGCAAGGCGACGTTTTGGATGTAATGACCCTGGAACAAGTCATGCAAGATGCTTCTCAAGTTTATCATTGTGCGGCTATAGTCTCTTTTGATCCACGAGAATATGAGCTCATGGATCAGATCAATATTCAGGGTACAGCCAATATGGTGAATATGGCACTGCAGCTAGATGTTAAAAAATTTTTGCACGTCAGTTCTATCGCAGCTCTTGGTAGAAGTGAAGGCGTAGAGCTTGCGAACGAGTCTACAGAATGGCAAGACAGCCCATGGAATACCCGCTACGCCATCAGTAAGTATCAATCAGAAATGGAAGTTTGGCGTGCTGCTAACGAGGGGCTCCCTGTTGCTATCGTCAATCCAAGTGTGATCATGGGTACTGGATTTTGGCACAAAGGCACAGGACGCTTTTTTACCATCGTAGACGAGGGCTTGAAATTTTATCCTACTGGCAGAACTGGCTTTGTTTGCGTAGAGGATGTTGTCGCTTATATGTATGCATTCATGGAAAGCGACATCATCAACGAACGCTTCCTACTCAATGGTGAAAATCTTCCGTACTATGCCGTATTCAATACGATTGCAGATCACATCAACAAACCTCGCCCTACAATAAAAGTGACACCACTACTTAAAGCTCTTGCCTGGCGAGTAGAAAAAATAAAGAGTATGGTTTTAGGAACGTCTCCTAAAGTCACGAAAGAGACGGCGCATAATTCAAGTACGGATATTCAGTACAATTCTAAAAAATCTGTTGATGCATTTGGCATTGTGTATAAATCGGTGCTTACGGAGCTAGAAACTATGGCAGCAGATTTTTTAGAAGTTAAAAATTAAAAGTTAAAAATGAAAGGGCTCCTCTTACTCTTTTAATTTTGAGCTTTTTACTGTGCTAGCTAGCATTTTTACTAATTCTATGGCATCCATGTGTATAGATGTAAACTCATCTTTTGTAATGTAATCTGTTGCTGATAGCAACTCTAACCAGTAGACTGTTTCATTTGCTTCTTTCAAAGCGATACTCATCTTATGAATAAAGTCGGCCTTTGATTCACCATGTTTTGCTTCTCGGATAAGTGCACCAACTGCTGTTCCACTTCTAAGCATTTGCTTAGACATCACAAATTCTTTCTGGCTTTTTACTAAATATTTATACAGTTTTATCACCCTAATTGCAAAAGCAAAACTTTTTTTATAGACTCCGTTTTCCATTTTACTAGACTTTTTTATTTTTTTTTAAATTTTCACTTTTTTATCATATTATTAACTGCTTTAGAACAAGACAGCGCAGAATTTTTAATTTTTAACTCTCAACTTTTAACTATTAGAGCAAGCCAGCGCAGAATTTTTAATTTTTAACTTTTAATTTTTAACTCGATTTAATTCTATTAAATCGCAACGTCTTCAACATCCAATTCGGCAGCGCCTTCGTGCGATCTCGATTCTTTAGACTCAGATACCAGCCAATCTTTTTCAGAATCGGAATTTTATGTGCTTCTACGAATTCGATCAACGTGCCGTCGGGATCTTCAATGTAAGTAAAGTGACCAGCGGCTTCGCCCATATCAAAACTGTCCTTACTCTTTTCATCAGCACGACTATCTACAGTGAATGGGAAACCATTCTCATCACAAACAGCCTCTAAGGCAGGCATGTCACTAATGTCAAAGCAGAGATGAATATACCCTAAGTCACCCCACATCCTATCCTTAAATACCTTTTTGACAGGAGTATCTATCGCTTGGATGAGCTCTAGTTCACTATGGCCTAACATTTTGCTAAAAGCGCCTTGGCGAGGCTTACTGTGTCTAAGGAGTACACGCCTGCTCTTTCTTTCAGAGCCAGGTACACCAGACCAGTCAGTAAAGACCTCAGTCTTATCAGAAACGATCTGATCATACCCCAGTACATCCCGATAAAGGATAAGTGATTTTTCAATATCACTAACTCCAATTACACATCCGAAAATACCACCCGTAGAAAATTCGGTGCTACTGAACCAATCTTGTGCAGGTACTACTTCAAAGATATTATCATAAGGATCTTTGAAGTAAAAATGTGGATCACCATTAGGAGCAGAAGTGACCTCCGAAAGAAGGTGGACACCCTTATCCTTGAGGAAGTCAAAAGTCTCTTGGACATTCTTACTTTTCATTTTGATAATGAATATGCCGTGATCACCGAGTAGGGGAGGGGCCTTTGGTCCAACTGGTGTACGACTAGTATACTGCCATATTTCCATTCCACCTCCACTCTGAATGTTGAGTGCCAAGATAGCATGTCTACTTCTAGGTTCTCCACCTGTATAAGGAAGCATCAATGCCGCTTCGGCCGCCTCATCAAACATGGGGATGTCCATACCTAAATTTTTTCTGTACCAAGCAAATGCTTCGTGTACATTGCTGACACCGATTCCTATTTGTTGAATGCCGCTGATGACTGGTTTATTCATAATGTAAATTGTGCCGCTAAGATAATTAACTACTGTTAAATATAGCGCATAAAAAAAGGTGCCTGATTTTCACCAAGCACCTTAAATTTTATTTTAATTTATTTATGATTGCGCTACTTGCACAATATCATCTACTTTATAAGCACCAGAATCCAACTTAGTTTTGATAGCAGTAAAGGCTTCCAAAGTAGCATCGATATCTTCTTTAGTATGACTTGCTGTAGGTATCAATCTAAGCAGAATAAGTCCTTTAGGTATGACTGGGTATACGACAATAGAACAGAAAATACGGTGTATCTCTCTGAGTTCATATACCAACTGAGTAGCTTCAGGTACAGACCCTTGCATGTATACAGGTGTCACACAAGAGTTCGTATTTCCAAGATCAAAACCTCTACCTCTCAAACCGTCTTGAAGAGCAGTTACATTTTCCCATAACTTATCTTTCATGCCAGGATTAGACCGCAGCATATCTAAACGCTTCAATGCACCCTCTACGATAGGCATAGGAAGGGACTTTGCAAAAATCTGAGAACGCATATTATACTTTAAGAATCGAGTTACTTCTGGAGTAGAAGCTAAAAATGCACCCATACTGGCCATAGACTTAGCAAAAGTAGAGAAGTAAATATCGATGTCATCTTGAACACCTTGCTCAACTCCAGCACCTCTACCACCTTCTCCAAGTGTACCAAAGCCATGCGCATCGTCTACTAAAAATCTGAATTGATACTTAGATTTCAATGCAATGATCTCTTTTAGTATGCCTTGCTCACCTCTCATTCCAAAAACACCTTCAGAAATCACTAAAATGGCACCGCCAGTGCTTTGAACAATCTTTTCAGCTCTCTTCAAACATCTTTCTACACTTTCTATATCGTTATGTTCAAATGCAAAACGTTTACCCATGTTCATGCGCACACCGTCAATAATACAAGCATGACATCCTGCATCATATACGATCACGTCTCTACGATCTGTAAGACAGTCGATAGCTGACATGATACCTTGGTATCCAAAGTTGACCAATACAGCAGCAGGTTTTCTTACGAAATCTGCTAATTCTTTTTCCAATTGATCGTGCATGACTGAGTTACCAGACATCATTCTAGAACCCATTGGATAGGCAAGTCCCCACTTTTCAGCGGCCTTAGCATCTGCTTCTCTCACCTCTGGATGATTACCCAAGCCTAAATAGTTATTTACGCTCCATACGATAACTTCTTGCCCTCTAAATTGCATTCGACTGCCTAACTCACCTTCTAAATTAGGAAAGATGAAATAGCCTTCCGCTTGTGCTGCATATTGGCCTAATGGTCCTGGGTTACTTTTGATTTTTTCAAATAAATCCATTCCTGATTGATTATGATTATTTAATTCTCGTGATCGAATCACTTTAAATTTTCCACTTTGATTAGTCTTCCATAGACTACCTGGCTTTCTAGCCAATATATCTTCATTTTTATTCTGTACTATCTGTTCTGGGACTAGGTTGTAGCCATACTCTATCATCCAAGATTCGTTGTAGATTTTGTCAAGGTATTTACTTCCATGGTCTGGACACAACACTACAACAATATCATCTTCTTTGAGTTCATCTTTGATCTGAAGCAAGGCTTGAAAAGCAGCACCACTAGAGTAACCAACAAGAATAGCTTCTTTTTCTGCTAATGATCTTGCCGCTATGGCAGAATCCTTATCATTTACTTTTATGAATCGATCGATAGCATCAAAATCTACATTCTTTGGGATGATTGTTTTACCCAAACCTTCTATTTTATAAGGCTTGATTTTAGTTTTGTCAAACTCTCCTGTTTTATGATAATGCATCAAAACAGAGCCATCTGCATCCACACCAATTATTTGAACATTCGGATTTTGCTCTTTTAAGTATCGCGCAGTTCCAGATATGGTACCTCCAGTACCAGCACAAACTATCACGTGCGTGACTTTCCCTTCTGTATCATCCCAAATCTCAGGACCAGTAGTACGATAGTGAGATTCAGAGTTATCTAAATTGAAGTTTTGGTTTACGTAGTAGGAGTTTGGGATTTCCGCAGCCAAGCGCTTTGCTCTAGAGTAGTAAGAACGAGGATCTTCAGGTTTTACTTTAGCTGGACAGATGATGACATCTGCACCCATAGATTTTAGGAGATCTATCTTCGCGTTTGAGGACTTATCCGTAATAGTAAGCATACAGCGGTATCCTTTGATTCGACAGGCCATAGCGAGTGATAAACCTGTATTCCCTGATGTAGCTTCTATGATCGTCGCTCCAGGATTGATCAGCCCTTTCTCTTCTGCTGATTGTAGCATATACCGCGCTACTCGATCCTTAGCAGACATTCCTGGATTGAAGCACTCAAGCTTGCAGTATACAGTTGCCTTACAGTCTCCAATAGCCTTATTTATTTTGACTAATGGTGTGTTACCAATTGTTTCAAGTATGTTGTTGTATATCATTACAATATTTAAATCGTGCATTGCAGCACCTTTGGAAAGTAAATTCCAATATAAAAGCCCAATAAGGTAGTTATTTATAGCTCGTTTGCAAAATTAACTTAATTTTTTTCGTTTCTCTCTATCTTTAAGGGCGAAATTAATGAATCAAAAAATCCTAATATGTGGCAAAATGCCCTGATTTTATATCTAAAATAGCATTATAACCTTAAAGCTTAGTTTTATATTGAAAGTATTTTAGATTTTTACTTAAATCTTATAAAAGCATCTGTTTTGTTTAATGGCATCTAAATGTTAATTTAAGCGTTAGTAAACTTCAATTTATCTAATAAGAATTCAGATTTTATGGCTCAAAGGGTGCTTCTCAAAGTTAGATTAATACTTGAGTATAATGGAATGGTTTTGCTCATGAAGCAAACAAATGAAAATGGTGGTAGGTATACCTTAGTAGGAGGTACAGTTGAAGACCATGAGTACGCTAAAACTTCCTTGATCAGAGAAAGTAAAGAAGAGGCCGACATCAAACTAAAGCCTGAAAATCTCAAACTCGTCCATGTCCTCCATAAAAAGAAAGGTCAAAATTCTAGAGTCGTAATGTACTTCAAGAGCAAAAACTGGAAAGGAGAACCAAATGCACTGGAGTATAAGAAATTTAAAAAAGTAGCTTGGTTCCCACTCAACAAACTCCCAATCGGGATGTCACCAACTGTAAAACATGTTTTCAAGAGATACAAAGAAGGAGCAACGTACAGTGAATTAAATAAAGAGTCTTAAGAGGCTTTTGGTTTATGTTTTGGGGCCATCACATCGGCATGAGCCAGCGCACCAAAGACGTATAATATTACGTCGCCACCTACACCTGCCTTGTGTCGTGTCATCCGCTGTATTCATCCCGCAAAAAAATGCGTTATGCATGTCGCTTCTACCACTTGTCCGCAGGGGCTATAGCTAAAACGCATCGCCCAATATTTCTTTAGTACATTATTCATTGCTTCAAAAAAAAGTAGGCCTAATCATTATACTGATTGAACCTACTCGTACTAATTATATGTATTTTTTATCTACCTAATGACAACAATTTTTTTGGTTTGTCTTTCGTCTCCAGATAAGATATTTATAAAATAGAATCCAGGGCCAAAACGAGCTACATCAAGTTTGATTTGATTCTCTCCTTGACTTGCACTTTTGTTTATTGAATTAATTTTTCCTCCATTGATGTCTGTGATCTCGAATTGCACCTGAGCGTTAGCAGACATGCTATAGTCTATGTTCAATACATCTCTAGTAGGATTTGGGAATACCTGCGCTTGCCCTACAAAACTATTGCTCGGCGAAGATTCATTTATACCTGTATTTAAGCTTCGATTATCAACTATCGAATTCGAGTTCACTGCAGAATCAAGATTCAATATCTACTTGAGCTACACTACTTATTATACTTGAACTGTTGCTAGATACTGGTTCTCGAGCAGATTCGTTACAACCAGTACTGATGACTACAACACGCACACCAAAAGAGTCTCCATTTCCAGCAGGCGAGCAAATCTCTACACTTATAGTCCTAACATTTGAAGATGCAGCCAGCAGCGAAAGATTTATAAGACCTACTTCATCACTTACATTATTGGTTATGGTTTCACTATCAGTTGTAGTGCCAACAGTAGCTGTTACCCTAACCGTTCTGCCGTTGTCCTTTTCATGTATCGGTACAGAAATAGATAGATTTCCTGTTCCAGCTGAAATCCCAAGAGGCAAGTCAAAAGTACCGCAGTCATCATTATTATTATTATAAAATTCTTCGTCCACAGTAAGTAGGGCGGACGCTGCGTCAACACCGTCGCGTTCAACATAAATTACCAAATACGAATGATGTATTAAGTGGATTCATATTGCCAATAGGCGATCTTTTTGAAGATCAAGCCAAAGCAAACACTCATAATACGTTTACAAATCCGTTAAATTTTGAAGTAGATAAATCAACAACTACTCAAATTGTAGATATATATCCAAATCCATTTAAAGATAATATAACCGTTGACTTCTTTTCAGAACAATCAGGAAATATTAAAGTAGATATATATCATATCAGTGGTCAATTGCTTAGTGAGAGTAATTTCAATGTTGTTGAAGGCATCAATAGCATCGAACTTGATAAAGGCTTCAATAATGTAAATGGAATATTACAAATAGTGACTACCTCTGTCGATGGTGAAGTGTTTATTGATAAAGTGATAAAATTGGAATAATCTCAGGGGTATCTTTTGGAGAACTTTCGATTGAAAGTCTCTCCAAAAGATATTTCTTCTTATATTACATGAATGATTAGAATAGTGATTGTTTTATTTCTTTTGTCTACTTTCTCTCAAAGGTGTTTGTCTCAGGCGGCAGAGACCTTCATCGATAATCTTCCATATGTTTGCGAAATGTTCATCTATGATGACGATTTATATTTTACAAGTACAGAGGTCATAAATGATTTTAATAATATTGGAAGGCTATTTAAAGTAAATTTACTATCCGAAGAAATAGTATTAGATACAATTCTAGAGATACCTGATGTGTTTAGGGGGATTTATATTAAGGACGATTTATTTTATTATACACGATGGCTAGGCCGAGAAGTACTTCGACTAAATATAGATAATTTAAATGCAGTGCCTGACACAATAATTAGTGATCTACATCTTAATGGAGATATTGAAATTGCTGGATCAAATTTATATGTGAGCGCATCTCTAGATGGAAATTTTGTGCCGTCTGTACTTAAGTTTGATTTGCAAGCTCTAGAGGATAGTCCAATAATTTACTTTGAATATTCTCACCCATTAAGAATTTATATCAATGAAAATAATCTTTATATAACTTCTCGGGAGGACAATAATATTCAAAAATTGGACCTTTCAGATCCATTTGCAGAAGAAGCCACATTTATTGATAGTTTATTCGGGCCAACTGCTCTGATAGCGATAGAAGACAATTTATATTTTGCTGATGATGAAGAAGAATATACTGTTGATAGCAGAATGGTTAAAATTAACATCACGGATCCAGATCGAGAACTTGTGCCGTTTCTTGATGAATTTGAAGGAATACATGAGATTGTTTATTATGCTGGCTATTTATATGTTTCTGAAGTATTAAGCAACAAGATTTCTAGATTTAAATTGCCGATAAGTACGGGTATATATCCTATTGCAAGTCAAGAAGTGAGTCTTTATCCTAACCCTACTTCAGATATTCTGAATATTGAAGGCAAGGTTGATGTGAAGTATAATAGTTATTCCTTTGATGGCAAAAAAATATCGAACGGCAATACAAAATCTGACTCTCAAATCGATGTTAGTAACTTACCTATTGGTAGTTATATTTTATTTTTGAGTGATGGATGTGTCGGTTCTTTTCAAAAACTGTAAGTAAGCATTAAATGGGATTTAAGAAAATTGGCACAGAGTTCAATTGATAAAGTTTCGAATTTTTCTAAGGTGCATTGAGGAAGTTACAGATGCTTAGATGCTCCAGATGGTTTCCCGCCTTTACGAGCCGGACATGAGTTTAGTGCTACTTTAGTTCTCGCTAGAACCTAGAACCTAGAACCTAAAACCTTCTTCAAAAAAGCGATAAGGGTAGGAGCAGGACCCAGCTTTGCTGGGCAGACCAAGTCCATAAGGGTAGGCTAGAAGCATCGCATGGATGCAGGGCCGAGCGAGTAGCGAGCTGCGGATGGCCTGACCCCGATCTTTTCTCGCCTAGCTAGTCGGGCAGGCATCGGGGGATCGCCCAAATTCTTATTTAAAAAAATGTCTAAAATAAAAAAAAGGTCACCTTCTATCGAAGATGACCTTTTTTATGTATTAAGAAAATAAGATTACTTATTCTCTCCTTTTGTCAATGTTGCTCTTGCTGGAGCTGCTGTACTCGTACTTGCTTGCTTTGTAGATTTTGCGCCACAAGCTTTCTTACCTTTTGTGCATGACTTAGCACAAGAAGCCTTCTTAGCATCAGTTGCTGTAGCTTCTGCTGCTGGCATAGCACCTCTTGTAGGTGATACGTTTACAAATGTATTTTGCTTAGCATCAAACACTACCTCAGTAGATGTAATCTTGCCAGAAGTCTCACATGTCGTATTTCTGTAAAACGTTTCTTTTCCTGTAGTAGAACATACTTTCTTTTCTATGCTAGAATCAGCAGAAACAGCTTTTGCCATTGCAGCAGTCGTCTTAGCACAACAAGCAGTCTTAGTAGATGCAGTCTTTGACTTTGAGCACTGAGCATTTACTGTAGTAAGTGATGCTGCGCAAAGAAAAGCAGCGAAGAAGAATAACTTTTTCATAGAACTATTTTTTTATGATTTTAATCGTTAAAAATTATTTTAATATAATCAAAGCCACTAAACGAGGGCTTATAAACCAAAAATACATAGATATATCAGCAAAAACAATGCGAAATAATCTTTTATAGAATATTTAACGCCTTACATTCCTAATCGTTTATCTTAACAAAGCGCTTTGACACAGATTTACCTGATTTTGTCTCGAATCGGACTACAAAAGCACCATTCGGAAGACTAAATGTGGGTATTTCAAATATGTCATTCATATTGTTATCCAGTTTGTCTATTTGCTGAACTATCATACCACTTAACGCATATATTTGACAGCTAACTAGCTCATAGTCAGGGCTTATGTCTACATTTATATAGTCAGAACAAGGGTTAGGGTATATATCCAAAGATTGCTCCGGTATAATATCCTCGGATGTGCTTACTGAATTGTTGCATATTGCATTGGCGTTACTTCGTAGAGAAATACGCTGATTATTGAGTATACCATTCATAATGTCTTTTTGCCCCTCGGTAAACATAAACATGCAGTTATCATCAACATAGTCCATATAATTCATAAACATATCTGCACTACCACAGGTGAATTGGGGGTGAAAGGGACATCCGTAATTGGGTGCTGAAGTACCTGGTGTATCTGAGACTTGGTCATCTTCAAAACATTCGTTTTCATTAAATCCCCACATATGCAACAATCCAAGATAATGCCCCATCTCATGTACCAGCGTGCGACCTCGCGTGGAGGAATTCTGATTGCCTGTCTTGAGGTGTGATATCACGATGCCATCCTTGGTTTGGCCTAGCGTACTCGGTACTGGTAGATAAGCATAGCCAAGTATCGACGGGTCTGGCATACGCACGATCCAGATATTGATATATTTATGAGGATCCCATTGAGTTTGAGGTTTGATCGAATTTTCTATCTCAGCGGTATTGTCGATGGTGCCCATCTCGTACCTCATAATTCCAGAAGTGGATTGGCCGTTTTCCTTGACTTGAGCTAGGCAAAATTGTATCTCCGTATCTGCTGCGGCTCCTAAAAATTGAGCAGGTATTTGATTTTTATCCGTATTTTGAAACGCAAAATCAGTGTTTAGAATATTTAGCTGTTCCAAGATTTTTGCATCGGTTAGATTAGAGCCTTGCCCTATGGACTCACCACGATGGACAATGTGAAATACGACTGGCAATTCTATCACTGCTCCACCAGATCTATTAGCGACTTGGTCTTGCAAATTATCTTTATATTCTGTTATTTCATGACGCAAGCCATGGCTGTCTAGATAATCTGAGAGTATCTCATCAGAGTGACAATGAGGAGTTTGTGCTTGGATATTGTTGAGTAAAATTGAGGTACATACAAAGGCGATGACTAAACTCCAAAGGGTATATGATCTTTGTCCAAACTTGAGGGATAAATAATTGAAGATCATTGTTAATTTTGTTTTTATATACCAGCAAAAATGACTCCTAAAAAGGTTGCAATCTTGCGTTTTAGTTCTATCGGCGATATTGTTTTGATATCACCCGTGATACGTGCATTATATAAGAGTGGAGCATATGAGCTTCACTTTGTAACCAAGAAGTCATTTGCTCAGGTGAATTTAAACAATATATATCTTACAAAACAGCATCTATTTGACAAAGATCCTAAGGAGATCCTTCCTTTACTAAAGGAGCAAGACTTTTATTTTGTTGTTGATTTGCATAAAAATATCCGCAGCAAGCGCTTAGTTCGTGCACTTGGAGTCAAATCAGCTACTTTTCCAAAACTAAATATTGAAAAATGGCTTCTTGTCAATTTCAAGATGGATCGCCTCCCTGAGCATCATATTGTTGATAGATATACGGAAGCTATCCAGTCTTTGGAGCATGAGCGTGATTATGCAGGCCTAGATATGTTTATTGGCGAGGACCAAAAGGTAGATTTGGCGTCCAATGACCTTCAGGCTAATAATTACTCGGTATTTGTGCTTGGGGCGGCCCATTTCACCAAGCGTATTCCGAGCTCCATTTTGCAGACCCTCATCAAGCGTACCCAGGGTAAGATTGTCTTGGTCGGAGGTCCAGCTGAGCAGGTTCAAGGGGAAAAGCTGAGTGCTATTGACAAGGATCGAGTAGTCAATTTTTGTGGTAAAACATCTTTGCAGCAAAGCGCCTATCTGATTCAACAGTCAAGTCAGGTATTGACTGCGGATACAGGTATGATGCATATCGCCGCTGCTTTTCACAAAAAGATTCTAGTCCTTTGGGGCAATACCGTCCCCAAATTCGGGATGTCCCCTTACTATGGCCATCAGCCCAATCGAGCTATACATTTCGAAGTGCCTGATTTGTCATGCCGACCTTGCTCCAAAATCGGATTTCAGTCTTGTCCCAAAGGCCATTTTAAGTGTATGATGCAGCAGGATGTGGATCGGATTGTGGAGGGCTTGCGGAAATAGGTATTAGGCGCTAGGTATTAGGTATTAGCCAGGTTGCCCAAGCCTAGCACCTAGCAACTAGTACCTAGTACCTAGTACCTTCTACTGGGGCTGCCTCCGAAGCCTGCACGACTGGCTTGGCGAAAAAAATCGGAGTCGGGTCATTCGCTTTATTTCGACGGCTGTATACTTATTCAGCCATTCCTACTGGTGCATCTCTTCGTTTCTCTACGAGCTACTCCAGTAGGGGCTTCATAGCGTATACATCAGTCTGCATGCTCGCTACTACCCCTCAGCCTTTTTAAGTTAGTTAGTTAGTTAGTTAGTTAGTTAGTTAGTTAGTTAGTTAGTTAGTTAGTTAGTTAGTGGTTGATACGAGAGCCTAAGCAACTAAAATACTAACAAACTTAAACGCTAAAACACTAACCAACTATTTCTTATCTTCAGGATAAAAAAATGATAAATTTTAGAGAACTAGAGATCTGGAAGAGAAGCTTTGATTTAGTAAATACGGTTTATGAATTTACTCTTCAATTACCCGATAATGAGAAATTTGGTCTGACTTCTCAAATCAGGAGGTGTGCCGTGTCTATGCCATCAAATATTGCCGAGGGATGTAGTCGAACCTCAAATAAAGAAATAGCTCGATTTCTAGAAATTGCACTAGGTTCTTCATTTGAATTAGAAACTCAGATGCTAATTGCCTATAGGAGAAAAATGTTAAAAAGTGAGCAAATGAGGCCTACAATGGACGAACTCAACCAAATCCAAAAAATGATAAGTGCTTTTCGATCACATTTATTGAGAAATTAGAAAAGAAGTTAGTTGTCGAATTAGGGGTTGGTTAGCATGTAGCATTAACAGGCTAAAAACTAATAGACAGACAAAAGAGACTAAACTACTGGGCGAAGAGACAAAAACAGCAAACAAATCGACTATTTAACTAAGAAATTATCAGACTGTTAAAACTAATACACTAAGTAACTAACAGACTAAGAAACTAACAGATATTAAGAAAAACTACTATCTTTCCAGTTCCTAAGCTAATAGCTTAATCTATAGCAAGGAAGTACTAAAAATCATAGATTAGATGAGAATACCTTACACGATTATACTCTTATTCATCTTGAGTAGCATAACTAACATAGGTGCACAAGATAGACACTTCACACTTTACAATTTTGCCCCACTAGTCATCAATCCAGCCTACACAGGAGCCTATGAAGGATCCTATAGAGTGGGAGGACTCTTGAGAGAGCAAGCCTTCTCGAACAATATCCCAAACTTGGGTTCAGTGTACAGTACGCAAGACGGTTATGTAGATGCCCCTTTGCTGAATGTAAGGAAAAGAGATTGGGTAGGCTTAGGTTTTAATTATTATCGAGATAAAGCTGGTACTTTCGGTTTGGGCTACACGACTGTCCATGGTTCTATAGCTTATCACTTAGCTCTAGATAAGAGGAGAAATAGTGTATTGACTCTTGGTATACAAGGAGGTGCAGTAATGAGAACTGTTGGTCGCGGTTTTCCTGCAGATGATAATAATATTTTTGGTGCTGCGATTTACCCAGATGAGGCAACCGCGATGAATCCAAGTTTAAATGGGAGGCCACCTTTTACAGGAATGGGTGATCCGAAGACTAGTTTTTTCGACTTAGGAGCTGGAATGCTTTTAAAATCAAAATTGAATAAAACAACCAATATTGAGATAGGATTTTCTCTGCAGCACATTACTGGTAATGCAAGAATAAATACAGCTTTAGATTCTACATCTATAGCTGCCGGAAATAATCAACCAAGCAGTTATACATTAAATGGACTTACGGACAATGACGACTTTAGAATTCCAAAAGTATTCGTATTGCATGGAACGTATGATATGCAACTTACAGATACTTGGTTATTAAGCCCATCTTTTCTATTTCAACAGGCACGAAATCAAAATGAAGCAGTGATTCAATTCTTGGGTGGATATAAGCTCATGAAAAGAGAAATCAGAGATGATGGTAAAAAAGGTAAATTCATCAAAGACAAAAATGCACCAAAAATACGTTTCGGTTTAGGATATCGTGTTGGAGATGCCTTACAAGTATTGCTGGGATATGAAAAAGGCGATCTTCGAGTGGGTATTGGTTATGATCTTACCTTGTCTTCTTTGGCAGACGCTAATAATAATCAAGGTGGATTAGAGATCGCGGCAAATTATATTTTCCGTGTATACAAGCAACCAGATGTTGATCCAGCGATCCTATGCCCTAAATTTTAACACTAACCACAAGAAGATAATTTACGACTATGAGAAGTTTTCTTTCCCTTTTAATACTTAGCCTTAGCGTTCTAGCGCTTCAAGCACAACCTATCAATAAGAGTTCGACCAATCAACTTATGTCTTTTGGGACAGAGTTGTACGAAAGTGGAGACTATGTCAATGCTATAGAGAAGCTCAAGGAATACGTCAAGGAAGAACGAGATGATCTTGATGCTCAATATATGATAGCCGACGCATCTTTCAAGATCAAAGACTACAAATATGCCTCGAAGAGATATGCGCTTTTAATAAAGAAAGATAAAGATCAAGGAACCTATAATAAAGATCTTTACAATTATGCCAATTCGCTAAAGCAGTTGGGGGAGTACGAGGAGGCTATTCCAGTATATGAGAAATACATTGAATTTACTGAAGATGAGCGTCTAAAGAAACTGTCAGAAATTGAATTGGCAGGTGCTTTAGAGGCTGTTGATATGTTAGAAACTTTGGGCTTGACTGTGCAAAGGCTGGAGTCCTCTGATATTAACTCTAAGCAATCTGAATATAGCCCAACCTATTATAAAGATGGTGAGACGGTCTACTTTGCTTCTTTTGCAGAGAATAAGTTGATCGTTTTGGATGGCACGGAAGACGAGGACTATCACTTAAAAATATACAAAAGTAAAAAAGGTGAAAAAGGAAAATGGGAGAAACCAACAGCTTTAGATATGGAAATCAATAGACCTGACTTTCATACAGGAAATGTAAAATTTTCTTCTGACGGAGAATCCATGTATTTTACCAGAGCAGAAATAGACCCAGCTACTAATGCCGTTACGAGTAGTAAGATTTATGTCAGCTATGGAGCTGATGGAAGTTGGTCACCACCACAAGAGGTACAAGGAGTCAATGGTGCCTACTTAGCAAAGCACCCAGCACCAGGTGAGTTATTTGGTAGAGAGGTACTTTATTTTTCTTCAGATATGGAAGGAGGTGATGGCGGTTTTGATATTTACTATGCTACCAAAAAAGGTGATGGTGTTTTTGCAGAGCCAGTTCCATTGATAGGTATCAATACAATTGGAGATGAAGAGACTCCTTTTTATAAGGATGGTAACCTGTACTTTAGCACGAATGGACTACCAGGTATGGGCGGACTGGATATCTATTACACAACTTGGAATGGTACAAAATGGAGCAAGCCAATCAATATGGGAAAAGGATATAATTCTCCGCTCGATGATTTATTTTTCTCCTTGAGCCCAGATGGATACAGTGGATTCCTTACCTCCAATCGTCCAGGTACGTCTTCAGTGGAGTCTAGTACTTGCTGTAATGATATCTATGAAGTTCTGCTTACCAAGGTAGAAGCAAGCTTAATTACAGGAGCATTTACGGAAGATAAAAAGCCAATTGATAGCACAGATTTTCAATTAGTAGAATTGACTAATAATAAGCCAGGAAATTCAGATCTTAAGAATTCTGATAAGACAAATAAGGTGACTTATGCCTTAGAATTAGACAAGGCATATATGGTGATCGCGAATAAAGAAGGATTCTTCCCAGATACGATTGAGTTTAATACTGTTGATCTTGATGAAACCAAGGAGTTTGCAAAAGTACTTTACTTGAAGAGAAAGCCTGAACCAGTTAAGCCTAAGGAGCCAGACTATGAAACTATCACTATCAATCAAGCCATAGAGTTGAAAAACATTCTTTATGATTTTGATGATGATAAAATTTTGCCAGATGCAGAGCAGGATTTAATTGTACTACGAGACTTAATGATTCAGTATCCAGATATGAAGATTCAATTAAATTCTCATACGGATGCACAAGGGAAAGATAAATACAATCAGGAACTTTCTCAGCGTCGTGCTGCTTCAGCTAAGCGTTGGTTAATCAAGAATGGTATTGAAGTGACAAGAATAAAAGCTGTTGGAAAAGGAGAGACGGAGATACGTAATGAATGCGTCAACGGAGTAAAGTGTGATGATGATGAACATCGATTCAATCGTCGTACAGAGTTTGTGATACTTGAAGGGCCTACAACTATTCAAGTAAAGAAGAGACAATTCATCAAGAAAGATAATTAATACCAATTTAAATTAAGACACGATGAAGAGTTTGCATGTTCTTTGTTCGATGGCATTGCTTTCTCTGCTGTTGTTCAGTTGTAATGCGCAGAAAAAGGTCAACATAGCTCCTGAAAAAGTAGGCAAGGATGCCAAGATACCAGTTCTTGAATGGGATAGAAAGATGGTAGAGCTGGGTAAAATCCAAAAGGGCGATATACGAGAATTTGACTACACCTTTACCAACGTTAGCAATATCCCCATGCAATTAGAGATCGTTACAACATGTCACTGCACCACTTTGGAATATCCATCCAGCACAAAAGTTTTTAAGAAAGGAGAATCAGGAACCATTAAGGCTACTTTCGATAGCTCAGAGAAGGAAGAATCCGAAAAGATAGATATTACTATTATTCTTGCTAATACGGATGCAAAAGGATACCCAATAATTGAGGAAGTATTTTTTAGCTATGAATTTTAGTTGAGAATGGAAAGTTGATAATGGACAGCTATCAACTCTCCATTCTCAACTATCAACTAGAATTATTCCGGCGCCTCGTACGGCATTTTCTTTTTTGATAGGATTCGACGATATCGTTCAGGATGTAGTCTTATATCTTCCATGAGCAAATCCATATTCTTAACCGCCTTTTCGAGATTATTGTAGAGGTCGTCTTGATTCATGAGCTTCCCTAAAGTCCCTTCACCTGAATTTACTTTTGTCATAAGGCTGCTTAACTCTTGTGCAGCTTTGTCAGCCTCTGACAGTGTTCCTTTCAGTTTATCCATGAGTTCAGGAGTACTATCAATAGCTTTATTGGCCTTTTCAAGTGTTTTATCCAATTGTAAATTATTCATCTTGGCAGAAAAAGCATTTGCATTAGAGATAATTCCTTTAATATCGCTTTGACTAGCGTTGATGGTATTGGTAATAGATTCTAGATTACCTAAAAGTCCATCTATTTTTCCTGAACTTTTCCTCATCATAACATCTAAGGAGGTAGTGACAGATTTGAGGTTAGCGATTATAGTTTGAATATCTTGCATGGATTGTTGACCTTCAGGAGAACCGCCGATTTTATTTTTAAGGCTATCTACGATAGGACCAACACCTTGCTGTACCTCATTCATATAACCGTTAAGATCATCGGTACTCAACATGGAAGCAAGCACACTTTTGTATTGTCCTTCGAGCATATCACCATTCTTAGCACAGTTTTCTTTTTGGCAAGGTTGATTATACTCAATGACTAAAGCCTTTCCACCCATCAAACCAGTAGATACAATGTTGGCGATAGCAGTCTTAGGTATTTTAGTACCCCTTTGGATATCTAGCTCTACTTCTACGACTTGTCTATTTCCTACGGTCTTGAAGTAAATATCACTCACGATACCGACTTGAAATCCTTGGATGGTGACTGGAGTAGAAGTTGCTAGTTGGTCAACTTCGTCATATTGGACATATAGAAAATTGGAACTACTAAGAATGTTCTTTCCTTTCACAAATTTGTAGCCCCAAATCATTAATGCAGAAGCAATTATGACGAGTAAACCTATCTTAGTTTCATTTGAGAACATGTACCTTATTTTATGTATAGGATCTATCTCTTACTAGATTCAGTTTTTTGAGATAGATACTCCATTTAGTAAACAGAGTTTATATTAAAAATGATGCGAATATAACTAAGTAATAGGCAATTAACTCTGATATAGAGGCCTAATATAGGCTACATCTTCAAATATAACTAGTGATAGGGAAAAAAGGGTGGAGTATTCGTCCAAAATTTGATGCTTACTCTAAGTTAGATTTATAAGCTTGAATAGCATTAAGAATAGCATGTCCAATAGCATTTTGGCCATTGGTGCTTAAAAGGAGCTTTTCATCTATTTCATTGCTCAAATAACCAGCTTCTACTAAGATACTGGGCATATTAGTCTCCTTCAGTACTACAAATGCACCTTGCTTGACTCCATGACTGGGTACTTTGGTTGCGTTTACTAGTTCATTATCTACGAGCTGAGCAAGAATGATACTATTGTCTAGATGTAAATTTTGAAACATAGAAAACATAATGAAGCTCTCGGGGGAATAAGGGTCAAAACCATCGTAAGTACTTTCGTAAGATGATTCAAATGTAATGGAGCTATTTTCCCGTATGGCTAGAGCTTCAGATACAAGATCATCAGGGTCTGTACCTAAGACAAAAGTTTCAGATCCTCTAAATTTTGGCGTATTTCTAAGATAGTTACAATGAATAGATATAAAGATATCTGCCTTCTTTTCATTGGCTAGAGCAGCCCTTTTTTTTAGGGAAACGAATTTATCTCGCTCTCTTGTTAATAGCACATCTATACTAGGTAATTGATCTTCAATCAGTGCCTTTAGCTTTTTACTTATTTCTAGTGTGATAATTTTCTCTCGAGAGTTTACTCCAGAGCATCCTTTGTCGTTGCCTCCATGTCCAGGGTCAATGACCACTACGTCTACTGGGTTGTTGCTTTCAGATAGAGATATGGCTTCCTGAAATTGGGCAAACAATTCCGCTACCTGTACACCATCGTATTGGATTACAGTATGTGCATCAATGGAGGTTGAACAATTATGTAAATGACAAGCATTGCTATGCAACCAAAAGGTGCTGAACAACAACATTAGTGTATGTTTCATCTTGTATTACGAGTATTTAATATATACAGATGGCTCTTGGATTGTATTGCAAGATAGGTTATAGCTAAGATATAATCATAAATCTGTCTCAATAGCACCCATAAAAATGTAAAAATTACGCCATTTTGTTTAAAAATATACCCTACTAGCGGTTAGATTTAGGCATTTTTGCGACTGGTTTAACCAGAATTGTTTGTTGATACCATTTTGATACTACAAACGTACAGTATAAAGCAAATTTCTTAAATGCAGCTTAGGCTTTTAAATAATAATAATAATGCACTATTCTGGCTGAAAACGTTTGTTTTCATGCTGATTATGGGCTCCACTGTGCAGCTCCAAGCACAGGTGTTAGATACAATACCTCCAATAGACACAATCCCAGTACCATTCACAGATACCCTTTCGATATTGGGAGATAGTTTGGCTATTTCACTGGATAGTGTAAACTATGCCGCCGACGAAGTGCTATCTCAAGACTCTATGCCCCTCTCCATTTCAATAGATGGGATACCTGATGGAGTAGTGATTTCTCAAGATGCGATTGATGCAGGTATCGATTATGACGCTAGGGACTCTATCGTGTATAATATTTTGGATAAGAAAATTTACCTCTACGGTGACGCGAAAGTGAAATATGAGGATTTAGATCTAAAGGCAGGCTTTATCATAGTAGACTGGGATAAGAATGAAGTGTTCGCCGAGCATACTTTAGATAGTCTTCAAAAAGCTGCAGAGATTCCAAATTTTAAAAATGCAGATCAAGAGTTTGACGCAAAAAGTATTCGATACAATTTTAAATCCAAAAAAGGAATCATTTATGACGCCAAGTCTAAGTATGATGATCTTTATATTTTAGGATCTCGTGCAAAATTCCTTGCTGGTGATAAAGATAGCTTAGCGAATGACTACTTATACAGCAGTGATGCAGTATTTACAACCTGTGATCTTGATCATCCACACTTCGGGATTCGATCGAAGAAGCAAAAGATCATTCCAAATAAAGTAGTTATCATCGGCCCATCTAATCTAGAGATTATGGGAGTACCTACACCTTTGGTTTTACCCTTTGGATTTTTTCCAATTTCGGACTCGAGGACAGCTGGGCTGATCTTTCCGCAAGATTTTACCTTCTCACCAACCTGGGGTTTTGGATTAGAAAATGTGGGTTACTATACGCCGATTAATGAAAGTTTGGATATGAGCCTTACGGGTGATTTATACTTCAATGGAACCTACGGTATTCACTTAAACTCTAACTACAAAAAGATATATAAATACAATGGAAATCTCAGCTTGAATTGGTCAGAGCGTAAGCAAGAGACCAGAGGAGTAGAGGCAGTTGAAAAATCATTTTCCATTCGCTGGAGTCATTCTCAAGATTCAAGGGCGCATCCTACTCGATCCTTTTCGGGTAGTGTGAATATTCAGACCAATGATTATCAGTCACTCAATTTGAATGATGCTGAATCTGTTTTGCAAAATTCATTAAGCTCTAATATCAATTATAGAAAGTCATTTACTGGAAAACCATATAGTTTTACTGCAACGGCTGGCCATTCCCAAAACACGAGATCTAATGAGGTGACTATAAATTTCCCTACTGCAGAATTTAAAACGCAGAATATGTTTCTATTCAAGAGAAAAGATAGAAATGGTCCAGAGAAATGGTATGAAAAAATTTCTACCACCTATAATGCAAGATTTAGAAATAAAATTACAGCTACCGATACTACATTGTTTACAGAGGAGACTTTGAGTAATATTGATTTTGGTTTGGAACAAAATATTTCAACCAGCACTTCATTCAAGTTACTAAAATTCTTAAGCGTAAGTCCAAGTGTAAGATATCAAGAAGTGTGGCAGCCTAATACCCTATCAAAGCGGTATGAGTTTGAAGATCAAATTCAACGTGATACTTTCTTTAATTCAGACAGTACGGATTTTACACCAGTTGTAGAAAACGTGCGATTGGATAGTACAGTTGATATCAATAATTTCGGTTTCAATCGTTGGAATAATTATTCAGGATCTGTTTCTATTAATACTCAGATATTTGGTATTTGGCAAAAAGAAAAAGGTCTTGTAAGAGGTATAAGACACTTGATAAAGCCGAGTCTCTCTTTTAGCTATGCACCGAGTAATATCAAAGAAGAGCGGGGTTACTTTGAAACGCTGCAATACACGGACGAATTTGGTGAACTTCAATCTGTGGAATATGGGGTTTATGAAGGGGGTATTTTTGGCTCACCAAATGCTTCGGGTGAACAAGCTAACATTTCTTATAGCATCAATAATATTTTTGAAGCAAAGTTGTGGTCTAAAAAAGACAGTATACTTAACAAAGTTAAAATATTTGATAACCTGAGATTTGGAGGATCTTATAATATTGCTGCTGATTCTTTAAATTTTTCTGCTATATCCATGAGCGGAACCACCAGATTATTTAAAGGCCTGAGCACGATCACTATCGCAGGAGCATGGAGTCTGTATGCCGAAGATGAAGAAACTGGAAAAACTATTGACGAATTCTATTATCAAGAAACGGGTAAGCTAGCAAGATTCACTGGTGGTAGAGCAAATATAAGTACAACATTTACTATAAAGAAAATTAAAGAACTTATCCAAGGTAAAGATCCTCGTGAAAGCGAAGAGTCTGTAAGCTCGTATGGAACCATAGCCGAAATATTTTCAGGGTTCAATTTTAGACACCAGCTCAACTTTAATCTGGTACCTAGAGATGGATTAGATAGTCTAGCAGTAGCAACCCACTCTTTAAGTACCAGTGGATCCATCCAATTAACCGATATGTGGAATGTCCGTATTGGTAATATAGGTTACGATTTCACCTCTAAGCGACTTACGTATCCTGATTTGAGTTTTAGTAGAAGTCTACATTGCTGGGAGACAGGGATAAGTTGGCAGCCATTTAGAGGGACGTATAGCTTCTACTTACGAGTGAATCCATCTTCTACATTAAACTTCTTGAAGATTCCATTTGATAAACGGAATGTCGACGGGTTTAGGAATTTGTAGATTCTACAAAAAAAGGAATTTGTGATCTTAGATAGAAATCCTACATTTGGGCATGAAAAAAATATTGGTATCTACAGGAGGTGGCGATTGCCCAGGACTCAATGCAGTCATCAGAGGCATTGTCAAGGCAGCACAAAATCATAAGGACGAGGAGTATGAAGTATGGGGGAGTATCGCTGCTTTTAATGGCATATTAGAAGAGCCAGCCAGACTCATCAGACTTGATAACCAAGCAATAGCAGGTATCCATGTGAAAGGAGGAACCATCATACAAACAACCAATCGAGGCAATCCGATGGGATTTCCTGTTCAAAATGAGGATGGTACTTGGACAGTCATTGACCGATGCCAAGAGCTAATCGATAAGATCACAAATGAAGGCTTTGACTATGTCATTAATATTGGAGGAGATGGAAGTCAAAAAATTTCAAATGCACTGTTTAAGAAAGGGCTCAAAGTAGTAGGCGTACCTAAGACTATTGATAACGACCTTTCTGCAACAGACTGTACCTTCGGGTTTAATACTGCGGTGCAAATTACAACAGACTCCTTCGACAGATTAGTTACTACGGCGACATCGCACAACCGTATTATGATCATGGAGGTGATGGGCCGAGATGCAGGTTGGATCGCCTTACATACAGCTATAGCAGGTGGTGCTGAAATTTGTCTGATACCAGAAATTCCTTACCGTTTTGATAGAGTCGTAGAGCAGATCAAGAAGAGATATAATGGAGAAACAGGATTTGTGAATATAGTGATAGCAGAAGGCGCAAAACCGAAAGATGGTTTTATTACAGGCATAGCAGCAAAAGATGTTGGCGATGAGCATATCAAGCTGGGCGGAGTCGGAAATGTACTACGTTACCAAATTGAAAAAAGTGGTATTGAGGCACAAGTCCGAACAACCATATTAGGACATACACAAAGGGGAGGAACCCCTATAGCTTTCGATAGAATTTTAGCCTCGGCCATGGGTGTAAAAGCCTTTGAGATGGTGGATAATGAAGAGTTCGGTAAGATGGTAGCTTTGCAAAATAATGAATTGGTCTCTGTGACCTTAGACGCTGCTACAGAGCATTACAGTACAGTTAAATTGGATCATTATTTAGTTAAAACGGCAAGGGCATTAGGAATTGCATTTTGTGATTAATTTCATTTATTGTTTAAATGATTTAGCTCTACCGCTCAGATACCTTCATATTGAATCTGACATTTTGCGTTTTTTTAGATTTGCTGATTAGATTAAACATTTCGTATGGGGGTATTTTATTTTTGTCAAACTCAAATAGCCAATAGTTTTGCGTGGGCTCGACTTCTTTCTTTGGTATCAAATTATACTCGCTGTATTGTTTAGCGAACTCTGAAGCACTGACTCCAATATTGAGGTAGATCAGCAACTGATTTCCAATTGCACCTTCAGGCAATGGTGCATCATTATCAATTTTCCAGTTTAATTCTCCCCGATACGAATCCATGAGTGTGGATAAACTAACTAATTTTTCAGGCGCATTCATATTCCACCACACACTTCTCGATGTGCCATCTTTTTCGTAGAATGTAATTTCTGTGCTGGGTAGATCTGCTATCATAGATTCAAATTTTTCGGGTAGCTCTTCAACCTGTATCTCAGCAATATGCTGCTCCAAGGAGGTCATCTGTTCGCTTGACAGTTGAGCTATGTGTGGACCAAGCATAGCACAGAATCTTTTCCCCGAAAATTTGGTAAGCCCATTTTTATGAATCGTCATCGTGTAGATAGGACAGGTACCATAGCAGGCTCCTTTAGACATGCTTATCCACTTATCGGCTTCCTGTATTGACTCTTCCATTTTGCTAGTGGTTTGTGTTGATGAGGCTGCATTTTTCTTATTTGTTTTGCAAGACGTCATCATCAGTACTGTAGCTAAAAAGGGTAGTAGGATCAGTTTTTTCATAACTCTAAATTAGCAATTCTTATCGAAATTGAAATATATCTTCCGAGTGAGAGATCGAAAGGGCTTGGTCTTGATGGTAGAGACAAGGCATGCCTCACCTCTTGGTGAGTTGAGCAAGCTTGTCTATACCATCAAGACGGGAGCGACAGCGTACCCCGAAAGAGCTCGACTCTAGTACATCTACTATCGAATTTTTTCGATAGTAGATGTACTAGAGGCACTCCCAAAAAAATAGAATATTGGTAGTAATAATATTAGGTAACCTCACCACCGCAGCTAGAGCCAGCTCCAGCTGTACATCCGTAGCAGTGTTGATTCAGAATAATATTTCTGTTTTGTAGGGAATCGAGATCAAAGGTGTCTAAGTGTTGTGAGTTTTTCGGAGCTACTTTTAATTCAAGCATCTGATTGAAATCACAATCGTGTAAATATCCATCCCAGCTTACACTAAGCGTGTTGCGACACATCAAACCTTCCACAGTCATCGGGTTGAAAGCGTTGACCAATTTTTCCATATAATCTTCATAGTTTCCAGACTGTAAAAGATAGTCCAAAAATCGAGCGATCGGTAGATTGGTAATTGCAAATAGACTATTAAAAGTGATGTCAAATTTAGTTTTCAATTTTCGCTTGAAGAGTGCTTGTAAACTATCTTGATCATCGGGCAAAAAGGCACCATTGGGATTGTATACTAGATCCAAAACTAGATCAGGATTATCTTTACCGTATCCTACTTCATTGAGCATCTTCAATGCCTTTATGGAATCTTGAAAAACACCATCACCACGTTGACTATCTGTTTTTCCTTCTGAAAAGTAGGGGAGTGATGAAACGATATGTACCTTATTCTTTGCAAGAAATTGAGGCATATCGTGGTACTTTTTATTAGCTACGATGATGGTCAGATTACAACGATCGATGACCTTCTTCCCTAGTTTTGTGCACTCTTCCACAAACCATCTGAAGTGTGCATTCATCTCAGGCGCTCCACCAGTGATATCCACTGTATGTATCGTCGGGACAGCAGCTATGATCTTGAGACATTTCTCTAGTGTTGCCTTGTCCATGTTTTCTTCCTTACGATCAGGACCAGCATCTACATGGCAATGCGTACAAGTTTGATTGCACAGTTTCCCAATATTGAGCTGAAAAATTTCAAGCTCGGTAGTCTTGAAGTTTTTAAAGCCAGCCTCACCGATCTTATTCGCGAAAGCTGGAAACTTAGCATCAGAAATCTGCTTTCCATTGAGTACGTCTAATTGGAAGAAAGTATTTGCAAGATCTTCACCTCTTGCTTTTAGAGATTTTGTTTTTTGCTTAATTGCCATTGAGTATTATTGAATTACATTGAAATTTTATCATTGTGGTTCATCATCTGAACACCATATACTAAGGTAGCTCCTGATTTAATCGCTGCTGCGACATGAACGGCCTCCATCATTTCCTCTTCTTCTGCGCCTTTTTGTATGCATGTATTGGTATACGCATCGATGCAATATGGACATTGTACAGCGTGAGAAACAGCAAGTGCGATCAACGCTTTTTCGCGAGCTGTAAGCGCACCTTCTTTAAAAACCTCACTATAATAATCGAAAAATTTAGTTCCTAATTTTTCTTGCCATTTTGTGATGTTACCAAATTTTTTAAGATCTTCTGGATTAAAGTAAGTTTTTTCAGCCATTTTACGCAAATTTACAATGTTCGTCATATTGACGTCCAAATTTAGAATATATTTAGCTTGATGGTTAATAAAGTTGTCGGATTGAACATAGATTTGAAGATCAAAGACCAAATTACATCTTTAAAGGTACAAATGGGAAGAAATATAGTTGTGGGGCTTATGTTTATCAGTTCATTATGTCTTCAAGGGTGCAATCCAGCTGGGGAGCGCAAATCTAAGCCTGATCCAATCCCGGAGACGACTTTTAATGAAGATGGGAGTATTAATGTATATATTGAAATTCCAGCAGGAACTAATGTCAAGAATGAGATCAATAAAGAGGACAATACTATCAAGCCTGATCAGGTAAATGGTGTAGATCGTGTCATTGATTTTCTGCCTTATCCTGGGAACTATGGATTTATAGCGGCTACGATGATGGATGAAGCCAGGGGTGGAGATGGAGATGCCTTGGACGTACTGGTACTCTGTGACGCTAGGAAAAGCGGAGCTGCGCTTAGGGTAAAGCCCATCGGAGTTATTCTGTTAGAAGATGGTGGGCAACAAGACCATAAGATTATTGCTGTACCTTTTAACGAATCCGAGCGTACTATTAATGTGGATAAGTTTAGTTCATTTATCACAAAATATAATGCAGCACAATTCATTGTACAAGAGTGGTTTTTGAATTATAAAGGCCTAGGTAAGATGAAATTGTCGGGCTGGAAGGATGAAGAGTTTGCTCTGAAAGAAATAAGAAAGTGGAGTAAGGATGAGAAAAAATAAGAACAGCTCTATTAACCTGTAAAATAAGAATATTCTATATTTAGATTATGTCTATAATGAGGTTGATAGAGGTGTCTATACTATTAAAATTAAATAAAAGATATAATGCTCGAAACCGAACGCATGATACTGAGGCCACCAAAAAAAGATGATGAGTACTTTTTTTATCATCTAAATAAGGACGAGGAAGTGATGAAGTACATCCGACCGACTATGGATAGAGAGCAAAGCAAAGAATACTTTCAAAAGGCATGTGAAATCTCTGATGATAAGATGGGGTACAAAATCGCTGTAGATAAGTCCTCTGCGGAGTTTGTTGGTTGGTTCATGCTCAAGCAATTTGAAGATACTGATAAGATAGAGTTTGGTTTTAGACTGATGCGGCGACTATGGAATCAAGGTCTTGCCACCGAAGGCTCAGCGTGCATCAAGGATTATGCATTTAACATTCTTAAATTAGAGCAACTGGTAGCGGTAACCCATCCAGAGAATTCTGCCTCAGAGAATGTTTTATTTAAAACGGGCTTTGAATATAAAGGAATATCTCATCACTACAATACTCAGGTGAAATACTTCGAGTTAAATAAATACAATCTAATGGGCTAGATGGCAACTTATTGCTAGATATGTTGTTATTTTTGGCGTTCAATTCATCGGTCGATTTTAGACTGATACGAAAGCGATGTAGCTAAGATGGTTTCTAAGATTAAAAAGACGTTTAATATTCCTGATAGTTCTGGGCTTAGCTGCAGTTTTCATTCAGACTTAGAAGAGTGTCAGACTGTTTGGTTGCAGGCAGCATTCAAAGGTGAAAATACACTTCAAGAACCTCCCTTTCTCAACTCTATTGCTGACAATTTTGAAAATAAAATGCGCCAGTACTATACTGTCTTTTATCATCAAGATAGGGTCGTAGGTCGTGCTTTATTTCAGTGTGGTGTTTGGGAAGCCAACGCGAGTTATAAAGATGAGGAAAAGGAAAAAAAGCAAAATTTTTCTTTAAAAAATTGGTTCGCAAATAAGGTAAAATTCAATGGTATTTTATGTGGAAATATCTTATTGACCGGTGAATATGGTTTTAATTTTGACTATGCGGTGATTGATAAGCAAAAAGTATCTCACATCATCACGCAGGCAGCCAAAGGAATTGAGAATAAGTATTATGCAGACTCTAAGCTGCCCACTGCTATTATCGCCAAAGATTTGGTGACTACACCAGATGTCAATCATGACTGGACATCTTTGGGCTATCATCAGTTTGAGGTCCAACCCAATATGGTGATGGAAATTGATCCTGCGTGGACAACTTTTGATGACTATCTAGCTGAGCTATCTTCCAAGTATCGCGTCAGAGTCAAACGTGCCTACAAAAAATCTAAGGACATAACTAGCCGCGAGTTCTCGGAGGCAGATATCGAAACCAATTTAGATGTTATTTTTCAGTATTTTATCAGTGTGCAAAAAAATGCAGGATTCAATTTAGTCTATCTAAAGCCTAACTATTTTTTAGAATTGAAAAAACGGATGGGTGATCTTTACAAATTATATGGTTACTATGACGGAGATAAGTTGATCGGATTCAATACCGTAATTCTTAATCATGATGAGTTGGAGGCGCATTATCTTGGCTTTGATCGGGACTACAATATTTCGCATCAGTTGTACCTCACGATGCTATATGATAAGGTGAAGAAGGCGATTGCACTGAAAAAGAAAAGGATTATTTTTGCGAGAACTGCTATGGAGATCAAAAGCTCTGTGGGCGCTGAACCTGTAGAGATGTGTATCTACCTTAGACACGAAAATACATTATTAAATAAAGTCGTTTCTCCAATCATTAGCCTCCTTAATCCACACGAGACTTGGGTTCCGAGGCATCCCTTTAAGAAAAAAGATATTTCCTAGTTGATTTAGGGTTTGGGGCCATCCACTGCCTATCGGCGTGTGGTCGGGCTCTCTGCTATATGGGATATTTGCTTGTGGCACTTATCAGCCCGCTATATCCCATGCCGCGACGATCCCTTGTCCTCTAGGGCTATAGCTAAAACGCATCGCCCAGTAATCTTATTAAAGATTTATAAAGGAGTTTTTCTCTTAGCACCAGGATTGATCAGAGTATTATAATACTTATGGCTGAAGTCAACCATCTCCTTGTAGGTTTGGTCTGCTTCTCCAACTTGGTTAACTTCTTCAATCACAAAATTATTAGCCATTCTGGAGGATTTAGTCTTGTTTGTAGAACCTACCTTCGAAAGGAGAAATCCTCCTACGATCAACAACGCAAAAGCAGCAGCGTAGCGCATCCATTCCATTTGTACTATCTGAGTTGGACTCGCAGGACTGGTGCTCGCATAATGGTCATCCATCCGCTTTTCTAGTTTGTCCCAAAGTTTTGGACGCACCTCTGCATTCAGTTTGTCTGCTTGCTTTTTAAATGTGGATTCTAAATTATTATCCTTCATCATTATTTGAATTTCATCCGACGTCTCCGAGCTCTTGATTAGAGAGCATGGAGCGCAATCTTTTTTTTGCGAGTATTAGCTGAGACTTTGAAGTATTAATACTTATACCCAATTCCTCCGCTATTTCTCTATGTTTATATCCTTCCACCACGTACATATTAAAAATAGTACGGTAACCAGTAGGAAGCTTTTCTAAGAGTGCAAGCACGTCTGATTCTTGCAGTGTATTCAGTGCCTTACTGGGTGTAGAGATATCTATATTACTTATTTCAACGGTCAGTCTAAAGTTGTGTTTCTTTCGCAGTAGCATCAGGGATTCATTCACGGCTATCCGCTTCATCCAGCCTTCAAAGCTGCCAGCCCCTTGATATTGGTGTATATTAGTGAATATCTTAAAGAAAGCGTCGATTAATACGTCTTCTGCATCTTCCAACACTTTTACATATCTTCTGCAAATCCCTAATAGAATAGGGGCATATTTGTCATACAGCCATTGTTGGACTTTTCTGTCCTCACTTTTTAATCCTTGTATGACTTTATCTTCTTGCAAATGATTTCTTTTAAGATCACTATGGAGTCCGTTACTACCTAGATGTCTTTATAACTGTATTTGGTGTGCAGCAAGTTCAGTTTTCTTACTAAAACTGTATCTTTGCCGATTATTTATGGTCAATTCTAACTAATAATACGACCATAAATGATTTAGAACAACTATTTGTAAAATTTAATTTTTTTATCATGGTTTTGAATGAAGGTAGGTATGAGTTTTCGGGGAAGGTAGACCCCCTGTCAATATGTGAAGAGCATGGATGTCCAGTGTACATTTATGATAGCAGTATCATCACCAAACAGTACAAACGCTTAGCAAATGCGATAGATGTACCCAAATTCAAAATTAACTATGCATGTAAAGCACTGACCAATATCAATGTCCTCAGACATCTTAGACATTTAGGATCGGGATTGGACACGGTTTCCATCCAAGAAGTAGAGCTAGGGCTAAAGGCAGGCTTTATTGCCAGTGATATTGTATTTACACCTAATTGTGTTTCTTTTGAGGAGATAGAAGAGGCAGTCGCTTTAGGTGTGAAGATTAACATAGATAATATAAGTATTCTGGAGCAATTCGGTGACAAGTATCCGAACTATCCCGTTTGTATACGAATCAATCCACACATCTACGCGGGTGGAAATTCTAAAATTTCTGTAGGCCATATTGATAGTAAGTTTGGTATTTCATTTCACCAAATACCATTGGTCAAGAGAGTCGTCGAGAGCCTTAATATTAATGTGGAGGGCCTACACATGCACACTGGATCTGATATCCTTGATGTGGAGGTATTCCTACAAGGTGCAGAGATTCTTTTCAATACAGCCAAAGAATTTAAAGGCTTGACGTATTTAGATTTTGGATCAGGCTTCAAGGTACCGTACAAGCCAAACGATATCAGTACCGATATTGAAGAGTTAGGAGCAAATATTTCTGAGCGATTCAATAACTTCTGTAGAAATTATGGTTCAGAGCTGACTCTTATATTTGAGCCTGGTAAATTTTTGGTGAGTGAGTCAGGCTACTTCTTGACCAAGGTAAATGTGGTAAAGCAAACGATCTCTACTGTTTTTGCAGGTGTAGATTCAGGATTGAATCATTTGATCAGGCCTATGTTTTATGGATCACATCACGAGATTGTAAATGTGAGTAACCCAGAAGGTAAGTCTAGAATATATAATGTAGTTGGCTATATCTGTGAGACGGATACTTTTGGTGTCAATAGAAAAATCACGGAGATCAAAGAAGGAGACATTTTAGCATTTAAGAATGCGGGTGCCTACTGCTCAACTATGGCTTCTAATTATAACTCGAGATATCGTCCAGCAGAAGTATTAGTACATGAAGGTCAAGCATACTTGATCAAAGAGCGAGAAACCATGGATGATTTGCTACGTAATCAAGTAGAGATTCCTTCACTAACAAATGCAGTAGCCCAGTAGACATGTCTGCTTCACTTTAAATAAATTAATATCAATGGATCAACCAAGTCATTATACAGCATCACAGGTAGAAGAGAAGTGGTACAAGCACTGGCTAGATAAGGATTATTTCAGCTCTAAGCCGGATGATAGAGAGCCCTTTACCATTGTGATCCCTCCACCCAATGTAACGGGTGTACTACACATGGGTCACATGCTGAACAATACAATTCAGGATATCTTAATCCGTCGTGCTAGACAGCAAAATAAAAATGCATGTTGGGTGCCTGGTACGGATCATGCATCCATTGCGACAGAAGCTAAGGTGGTGAAGATGTTAGCAGAGCAAGGTATCAAGAAGGAGGACATCGGAAGAGAAGCTTTTTTGAAGCACGCCTTTGAATGGAAAGAGAAGTATGGTGGGATCATATTGACTCAGCTTAGAAAGTTGGGTGCTTCTTGTGATTGGGATCGTACTCGCTTCACTATGGAAGAAAAGTTGAGTAAAGCAGTATATCATGTTTTTGTAGACCTCTACAAAAAAGGGAAGATTTACCGAGGGATGCGTATGACCAATTGGGATCCTTCTGCTCAAACAGCCTTATCAAATGAAGAGGTAGTCTTCAAAGATGAGAATTCACAATTATATTTTATCAATTATCCGATAGAGGGCTCTGATGACTTTGTAACGATTGCTACTGTTAGACCAGAGACGATTCTTGGAGATACGGCAGTAGCTGTACATCCAGATGACGATCGATATAAGCATCTGCATGGAAAAAAGGTGATTGTACCTACAGTAGGGCGAGCAATACCGATCATCACAGATACTTACGTTGAAATGGAATTTGGTACGGGTTGTTTAAAAATTACTCCAGCACATGATCCTAACGATTTCGAAATCGGCAAACGTCACAATTTGGAATCTATCAATATGTTAAACGCGGATGCTACTGTGGCGGAGATCGGTGGTAAGTATGCGGGCATGGATCGTTTTGTAGCACGTAAAGCAATGTCAAAAGATTTGGAGGCTGAAGGTTTTTTGGTAAAGAAAGAAAACTACAATAATAAGGTCGGCAGATCTGAAAGAACCAATGCAGTAGTAGAGCCAAGGCTCACCGAGCAGTGGTTTTTAGATATGAAGGAGTTCTCAGCGACAGCACTCAAAGCAGTTGAGGATGGTGAAATCAAATTCTTTCCACCGCACTTTTTCAATATGTTCAACTCTTGGTTGAATGAAGACAATGTCAGAGACTGGTGCTTGTCTAGACAATTGTGGTGGGGTCAGCAGATTCCTGCTTATTACTACAAGTCTGAGGTATTTGTGGCTTTATCGGTAGAAGAGGCACTTGCTCAAGCACAAGCTCATTTTTCTGACACCAACATTGAGGTAGAGGATCTAAAAAGAGATCCAGACGTACTGGACACTTGGTTCAGTAGTTGGTTGTGGCCACTCTCTGTATTTGATGGTTTTGAGTCTCCAGAGGAGTTGAAGTATTACTACCCAACTAATGTTCTGGTAACAGGGTGGGATATTATCTTCTTCTGGGTATCTAAGATGATTATGTCGGGATATGAATGGTCGGAAGAACTACTTGGAGCAGAGCATATCCAGAAGCATGGTAAGATGCCATTTAAGGATGTTTATTTCACAGGAATGGTGAGGGATAGTAAGCGCCGCAAGATGAGTAAGCAGTTGGGTAATTCGCCTGATGCCTTAGAGCTGATTGAAGTATATGGAGCTGATGGTGTGAGATTTGGTATGATTGCCAGTGGCTCAGTTGGGAACGATGTGATTTTCGATGCACCGATTGATCCAGCTACTAAGAAGGCGCTCAACGAAAGTAGTCTCTGTAATCAGGGGCAGAAGTTCTGTAATAAGATGTGGAATGCCTTGAAGTTGATACAAGGCTGGGAGACTGATGAAAGTTTATCTGTAGAACTTAGAAAGATCAATAAAGAGTCCGCCGCTTGGTTTGAGAACAAACTAAATCAGATTGTCACCGAAACAGAAGATAAATTTGAAAATTATAGACTCAGTGATATCATGATGAGTTTGTACAATTTCATTTGGGGAGATTTCTGTAGTTGGTATCTAGAAATGATCAAGCCAGCCTACGGAAATCCCATCGATCCTGAGACTAAGCAAGAGGCTTTGGCTTTTTTCGAGCGATTGATGACTTTGCTACATCCTTTTATGCCATTCGTCACAGAAGAAATTTGGCACAAGTTGAAGGATAGAGCGGAAGGGGAGGACTGCATTGTAAGTGCTTATCCCAAGTCAACTTCATTTGACGAAGCCCAAATAAAAAAGATAGAACAGGTCAAAGACTTGATCACCGCGATCAGAGACGCACGATCCTCCAACGGGAAAAGTCCTAAAGATAAATTGATCTTAAAGGCTTTATCTTCAAACAATACAAAAACTTTATTTGCTGATGGAAGTGTCAAAGGACTAGTGTCGAAAATGGCTAATCTTGAAGCACTAGAGCTAGTAAACGAAGAGCCTGCTGACATGCTTTCATTTATCTCAGGAGCGGATAGCTATTTTATCAATATTCTGAAAGAAGTGAATGTGGAAGAGGAGCTGGCTCGTCTAAAGGCTGATTTGGAGCAAAATGAGAAATTGCTAATGTCGACGGAAAAGAAATTATCCAACGAACGATTTGTTTCAAATGCACCTGAGCAAGTTATTGCAATGGAACGAAAGAAACAAGAAGATGCGAAGCAAAGAATTGAGATTATAAAAAAAGAAATCGAAAAAATCTCTTAATGCAATACTACAAGTTTAGTACTTGAAATTACCTTCTCGCTTTTGTAAGTGAGGAGGTAATTTGCATTTTGTAGCCTACTACAATCCAATTCATATTGACCCTGCCCATCTGACAGTAAGATAGTCTTGATAAGTTGGCCATTGATGTCGCTTAGTTCAAGCTTATCGTTTTCTTTAATATCAAGATTAAATTTAATTTGAGCCATATTACTTACTGGATTTGGAGTAGCACGCAATCCGTCTACTACAAATACCTGATCAGTAGATACACCACCATCATCTTCAGTAATAGAAAATCCAATATGCGGTATCACGTCTCCACCAAATGAAAAAGTATTGTATGTGGAATTTACTGAACCAATCTTATTCATAGATGCAAATCTTTGCCTCCCTTTGAGTTCATGAGCACGTATGGTTGCATCGTAGTCTAAATGAGTACTTGCCTTTATATAAAATAATTTATTAAAGAATGGAGCACTATAGTCTATTGCTAAAAAGTAATGCTGGTCATTTTTTAATGGAATATTCATGTTTGAGTTATCAGAAGAAGTTAGCTTAGTTGTGATTACAGTACTGCCGAGTGCACCAGTAATAATAAACTCTGCTCTACCGATTAATGTATATTCGTTTGATGTAGCTAAATCTAAGTTACCTGAATTCGTCCATTCATAAAGCCTTACGGGTAAAGTGATATCAAAGTCATTAAATATGATTAAATCCCCATTGAATATTGTTTGGTCACGGTTTGGTATTTCAAATTGTATTGAATCAACAAAATAATTCTCTCCATTTGGAACATAAAAATGGTTGGCAATAGACCAATTACGTTCAAGAAAGCCTTGCGGATCTATATCTTGTGGGAAAAGGCGAATAGTTTTTTTCGTAGTTTCATTTTTTTCAAATTCTGCCTGTGTTATAATGAAAGGGTATTCAAAATAATTATCTTCTTTTCTCGCGTCTTCCGTTGAAGGGGAGGCCTTGTAAATGACTCTGAATTTACCTTCACCCGCTTCGTGAAAATAAGGTCGGAAGGAGACCTCCTCTATTATGTCATTGACATCAAGTTCGGAAATTTTGATTGTATCTGAATAAAGGATTACATTATTTTCATCTATTACTTGTGCAATAACTGCAATATTTGATTGATTTTTAGAGCCAACATTCCCAATGTCAGTGATAAAGAAGGCAGTGTCAATTTGAGAAACAGGAGTTCTATAGTTGGTCATTAAGGCGTGATAAGGGCCAGTAGGTCTAAGTGAAATATCCACAGCAGGGACGGAAGTTTCAGTGCTTAACTTAATGTCATCTATACTCCAGTGATATTCATCTCTGCCTGTCCACCTCCATTGAATGTATATTTCCTCTTCTCCTGCTGCTACATCACTGATATCGAAATCTATTTTTTCTGAGTTTTTAGACCATCGTTTGATACCTGGTAATGTTGAGGCAAATGGTCTGAGTAGTCTATGGGGAAAGTAAGGAGTCCAGCTAAGCTTATCCGTGCTAACTCTTAGCTGCACATCACTGTTCCCTTCAGCGCTATTCACACCTATATGAGAATTAAATATCACAAATACATTTGTATGTTTAGAGCAATCGATGGCATCAGTGGTGAGGCTTACAGTGAAAGACGAGCCTCCTAATTGAGAAATAAAAGGTTCTAATACACAAGTAGCATATCCATTTTCTGGTGTTTCAGATTTAAAATGTTTTTGGAATCCGTTTCCATCGTCGCATTCATCAAAGTTGTGCGGACAGGTATTATCACTGCCCAGACTATACAATGTAGTATCTGGACAATAAGTCCAGGTAACACCAAAATTTGAAAGTTCCTCAATCTCCCAATCACTAGGTATTCCATTAGCGAAGTCTTCAGACCAAAACACCTGACTAGAAAGGATTAAGCTAAATGAAATAAGAAGAATGGTGATTAGAAATTTGTTCAGCATTTTGAATAATTGTTATACAATATAATAAATATTAGATACTTAACTATTTTAATTTTTTCGATTAGTCAGGTTTCCACCAATAAAAAAGGGATGCTAAGCATCAAGCTTAGCATCCCTTTTCAAAAATTTAATAAGAATTATTTACTTACAACGAATTTCTTCGTTTGTACGCCATTCTTAGTATCAATATGAATCATGTAGATACCACTAGCCAAGCTAGAAACATTAAAGTTCTCTCTCAACTCAGTAACATCATTGAATGATTTAGTCATTATAATTTGACCAGTCAAATTAACAATAGACACTTCCATATCAGTAGCTTCCTCGATAGAAAGATCAAGAGTAATATCTGAAGATGCTGGATTAGGAGCAATCTCAATTTTAATATTATCGTTGATTTCTACTGTAGAAGATAAAGGTACAATCTCATAACCTAGTCTAATTAATGGTGTTGGACCTTCAGGGAAATTACCTGTAGTCAAATCACCAGTAGTTGAAGGAGAAATACGGAAGTAACCCTCACTGGTAATTGCAAATCCGTGTGCATATCTAATTTTAGTGAGATCACCATTAGCGGTGTTTCTAGCATTAAATATAGCAGGAGAATAATCATAGGCATTTGAATTAGCAAAATTCATTGCATTACCCGCGAGGGTAGCAGCTGAACTTGGCCCTAAGTTAGATTCAATGGCAGCCATATAATGCGTGTTGGGTTCAAACAATAAGTCAGGGCCAAAAGGAAATAACTCTACCGTTATAAATGTATTCTCCGTACCTGTAACAGTATACTCAGATTGACCAACAATAGTGATTTCAGACGCATCATCTTTATTGATTATACCATCAAAATCATTATCCGTAATTTTGTATAACCAAACATTTAGTTTTTCTCCAATAAGTTGTGTAGGGTTATTCAACACAAAAGAAATGTCAGTAAAAGAAAAAGCTTCGTCTCCGCTAGGTAATATTGCGTTAGGCGCATAGAAGATATTACCCATTTCCCAGTTGTAAGGATCGCCTTCTACAAAGAATGCACCTAAATTAGGGCCAATTACACCCGTAGCAGTACCATCTTCTTTTCTAAACATCAATTCGTCTACAACATCTGCACCTATCGATCTTACGTTGTTAGTAAGATCATCATCCATATCAGAGCTTGCAGTATATGTGATAGTATAAGAATCGACCTCCGTAGCTGGTGTAAATGGTTGCATGAATGGAACATTCTCAGCTAAAGAGTCTGATTGGATTGTGCCATAAGGAAGATCAACATTATGCACCTCATCACCTGCAGAATTCGTCACAGTTACATTTACATTTACATTAGTCTGATCAGAGCAAGCAAGATTTGCAATGTCAATCAAGAAATCATAACCGCTCACTTGGTGTAATGACATAGGATTGATCGGTGCCCCAGCAAAGAAATTAGCCTGAGCAATAAGATCAGAAGTTGTACCCTCTATAACAGTAATATCGTCAATTATCCAAAAGTAAAAATCTCCATCAAATACGAAACGTAATCTTACATCTGCATTACCTTCAGCTCCAATCAATGGGATACTTCTTTGTACAGCATTTTGACCAGCATTTACAATATAATTGCCACCATAATTAGTAGAAACATCAGCAGAATTAATTGCTTGACTAGGATTAATCCAGTTCTCACCACCATCAAGGGAATACTGAACTGCAGGGCCAAACCTTGAAAGTGTACCACCATTCAATCCTCTGTGAGATTCTATCCAGGTTAAGTTTACACAGGACTCTTTTGACAAATCAATAGAAGGTGAAACTAATGAAGATATAACATCTGGATATGGCTGTGCGCCTACAAAACTTACGTCTCCAGTTCTTTGTGTCTGGTAGTAACCCGCAGGTATACCCACTACACCTAATTCCTGGCAAGCTAATTCTGTTCTCGTCAAACATTCATTACCCATATTAAAGGCACTAGGAACACAACCTGTGTTAGACCAAATCCAATCATCAGCAGCAAGTTCACCTGTAGCATTATCATTTGACATAGTTTCAGCTACGCTTGTCCAACCATTCAATCCTTTATCGAATGTTTCTTGGTAAACGATTCTTGGAGCAGGTTCTCCGCCAGTATTTTCTTCCTCAGATTCGTACGCGCAAATCGAGAATGTTCCTGAGTTGACAGTAGTGTCAGGAGCAGACCAAATACGTACTAAATAGGTGGAGTTAGGATCCAGACATTGCGGAGGAAAAGCTATTGTTCTTCTACCAGGATCATCCGAAAAACAGTCAATAAAGTTCGTCTCCGTATCACAATCAACATAGATTGCCAAACCATGCTCCGTCAACTCGTCGTCATTGGTTTCATCTAGTCTAACTTCAATAGTAACGCCAAACTGGGGCGTAGTAGCACCAGTTTCAAAGCTATACCATACGTCGTCATAAAACCATGATCCAGAACACACTAGAGGGCCATCGACAGTTCGAGCATCAACAGTACCACGAGTGTCACCTGCTACAGGTGTGCAAGAAGCAGCATCAGCTCCAACAACCAAAAGGGTCGGTGTGCTGCAATCATCGTTAGCTGGTTGTGCGAATGCTAACACAGAAGCACACATAACAATGATTAATGATAATAATTTTTGTAGAGGTAATATTCTCATACTAAATATTTTTAATTTTTAATGAAATAAATGAATTTGCCTAAATGGCAAGATTGTTTAAGATTCTTATTAAGGTAAAAATAATTTATTTTCACCATATAATATAAACTTATATTGATAAATATTGACTTATATCTTACATCTTAATGTCAATTAGATATAATTAATGACTTACACTGCCAATTTCGCGACATAGTTTTATTTTTTCAATAGGTACAACACCTACGCTTTCACATACCTGTCCTCCAGCCAGATTGGCTAATTTACATGTATTTAGAGGGCTAATCTGATGGGCAATGCATAAGGAAACTATAGCTACTACCGCATCTCCTGCACCACAGACATCTACTATTTTCCTCGATTTTGTAGGAATAAGGTGGCTAGTTTCATTAGTACCGTAAAATATGCCGTGTTCAGATAGTGTAACTAAACTGATATCGTTTCGCAGCTTTGAGTGCAAGGCTTTGTGTACTTCCTTCAGACTTTCATTTGAAGGTTCAATATCCATAAGAAGAGCATCTTTGATTTCTTTCAGATTTGGTTTGAAGCAAGTAACTCCTTCATAGGACCAAAAATTATCCTTTTTAGGATCCACTACAGTGGGAATACCTTTTAATTCCGTTATTGAAATAACTTGGCTAATTAAATCTGGGCTAAGCACACCTTTGTTATAATCTTGAAAAATAAGGACTGCGACATCATTCTTATTTATAAACTTGGTCAAAGAAGAAAGCAAACTTTTCTCTTCTTCAGTATGCAGACTGTGCGTATCTTCCTCATCCACTCTTAGTATCTGCTGATTTGACGCAAGTATTCTAGATTTGACAGTGGTTTTTCTGTGCTTACTGACGATAAGGTGATCAGCAGAAATGTGCCTATCGGTTATCAATTTTTTTATGATTTTTCCATTCTCATCATCTCCAATAATGGAAAATAGAATTGGTTCTGCTTCCAAGGCTTTAATGCTTAGCACTACATTTGCTGCGCCACCAAGTCGAGCCTCTCTTCCTTGCAAGCTCACGATGGGCACTGGAGCTTCAGGCGATATACGTTCGATTTTCCCCGAAAGGTATTTGTCTAGCATCACATCTCCTAAAACGACAACCTTACTATTCTTGAATTTTTCTATGATATTTGAATCCATTTTCTGGTTTAGATTTGTAAAGAGATTTCATTTTGGATTTTCTCAGATGCACCTTTACTTTCCTGCAGAAAAGATTTTATTTTTTCTGCAAGCGTTCTCCTTACACTTTCATTTTGAAGGCTCAAATATAAAGCTTTCAAATCACTCGGCTGTTCTATTGCTTTAGCTGTACCATGCTGAATCATGACTACGGCCTCGGCAAATTTTTGATATTTTGGCCCAAAACACATAGGCAGGCTAAATGCAGCAGGCTCTAATGTATTGTGCAGACCTTTGCCAAAACCCCCTCCGATGAAGGCCCACTTACCATATTGATAGCAGTTAAAAAGCGTCCCAATATTATCAATAATCAGTACGTTACATTTAATTTTTTGCAGGTCATTTATCTGACTGTGGAGCAAGCTTTTCGGAGCAAGCACTGTTTTCAGTGTATTTATGTTTTTTTCACTGATATCATGTGGTGCAATAATGATTTTCTCATCTTTTAGCTCCTTTCTAATGGCATGTAGCATTTTGACTTCCTCAAGATAAGCACTTCCCAATATTATAGCTTTTTTACCTTCCAAAAATTGTTCGACTAAGGGTAAATTTTCAACATTTCGTGCGCGATGTAAAACACTGTCGACTCTCGTATCGCCCACGACTGAAGTGTTGAGGATATCAATATTTTTGAGCAAGTTTTGACTCTCGTTATTTTGCAAATAAATATGATCAAACATTCTTAGCATTGACCTATGCAATCGGCCTAATACAGATTTAAAGTAAATCTGATCCTTCTGGTAAATAGCAGAAATAAGGTATTTAGGAATTTTACTTTCAGCTAAGTTTTTTAAGTAAAAGTACCATAGATCATACTTGACAAAGATGGCTGCTTTTGGTCTTGTAAGTTTAATAAAGTTTTTTGCGTTCTTTGGACTATCCATAGGGAGGTAGTATACCCAATCTGCATTTTTATAATCTTTTCTATGTTCAAAACCTGAAGGAGAAAAAAAAGTGAGCAAAATCTTTTCGCCACTTTCACTAAAACCATCTATGAGGGGTCTCGCTTGTTCAAATTCGCCTAGACTTGAACAATGAAACCATAGAGGTCTTTGCACAGCAATTTTATCTTCGGCTATAATTCCTAAAAGTCCCTTACGACCTTGGACAAACTTCTTGGCCTTATCATCAAACAAGGATAATATGCGAGCAACGAAGCGGTAAAAAACAAGTGAAATTCTATAAATGAATATCATCTAATAATAGATCTCTTCAGGATTTTCGGTGATGTTGAATTTAACCATAAATCCAAATTTTATTCCCAGCAGAATATCTCTGCGAGCGTAATCATCTTTACGCATTAGTGTATTGTCAAAGCTCCTTCTGCTCATGGTAAATCCTTCATAGGCTTCCACGCCTCCAAATACATTGAATAGACCACTCTTGCCAAAGTGTTGGTAGCCTAAAAATTGATGCAAGGTAAAACCATTCGTCAAGCGATCAAAGCCTTTTATGTTATCTCCTTTGAGTAGGTTGATGGTCCCAAGATCATCTTGTAATCTGATCTTATGCGAAAGGAGACCAGCACCGAAAGTAAAGCGAATACCAGACATCGTGTTTTTGCTAAAACTAAATATTTTGCCGATATGAAATCCTGTGTAAAAGCCACGTTGCTTCTGGGATACAATACCGACTTGCTGATTAGTCCCTACAATATCTCCGTTATCATTCCTAATGATATCTAGCACATCATCTTTAACATCATTGCCAAATAGCAAGGTTCCTGTCCATCCAAAAATGTATCTCTTTTTATGTGTAATATAGTCGGTGCCAATTCCTATTTCTAGGCTTGGTCCAAACCTTACAGCCAAGTCTCTACTGGGATAATGAAAGGAGTAGGTGAAGTTTCCACTGATCACATTATTCTTTACCTTCGATTTTTCTTGCCCAGCTACGATAATATGTAGGCAGATCAAATATCCAATTAGTAATATTTTATATATGTTTTTCAACATTTTTAGGTATTTCTGTGAGTATCAAAAGTAAATATCTTCTTTTACAATTACTTATCTAGTTTGAAATTTAAACGCTATAAAGTCAGTTTTTTGCTGAGGGAATGCCCCCAGATGACCACTTTTGTATACTAGTTCTCATAAAGGTGGTCATCTGGGGTCGTGCTATCCCGCTTGCCCGGCTCGAAGAGACGGGGACGCCGCGTTCGGTTTGGCCCACGCCAGTGCAGTCGCGCAAGCTATCGGGCATCCCGAAAAAACGGGATTCCTTACTATCACTCATTCAAAATAAATTATCTGACTATCCGCATGTTGGGTAGTATAAATTGATATTTGCTTCTAAAATCCTGAGCACAGGGACTTCACACGTATAGATATGGGTCGCTTCTCTCTCACTTTCTTTTTGACAGCAAAAAGAAACAAAAACTGCCCAGTTGTGAAGGTTTCTTAACGCTCCCTCATGCTAAAAAAAGGCACTTTGCTTTAAACTCGCCTAAATTATTTTTCATGCAAATAATCCTACAACAACGTAACCCTATCCAATTTCCTTGATGTCGATTAAGCTCAAACAGTAAAGCAAAGCACTCTTTTTTTTAGCATTCCTCCACTAAACCCTTCAATACTGGGTGCCTTCTCCTAAGTTGAATTTTGCTATAAAAATGATTCTTCTCTTATAATAACTAAAAGTTTAAAACAGCTAGAGTCCTAAATAATAATTAAGTTAATTCATTAATCAATTTCTTTGATCGCTACCCAATATGCGGATAGTCACTTAATTTTATTTGGATAAAATTGTAATCCAATTTGCTTCTGATTATCAATAAGTAGATGTTTTAAGTTGATGTATATAGTCATAATATGATGCTTATATTTACGCTAAAATATGAATATGTTGTCATCTAATACGTTAATTACCATAGTATTATTAACTTAGTCGATATTAACGGATAGTAACCGATATTAACGGATAATATCGACTAGAGAATTGATAAATCTTTAATTTTTAGGATTATGAGAATTTGTAGATTGTGTAAAAATGAGGTTATAGGGAGAACCGATAAGGTCTTTTGCAGTATAGATTGTAAGAATAAGTACAATATCAAACTGAGACATGTTACCTCATTAGCAACCAAACAGATCGATGATATTTTACATCGTAATAGATCGATTTTGCTTGAAATATTAGGTAAAAATAAAATGCAGATAAAAGTATCTAAACGGATACTGGATCGCAAAAAATTTAATTACACCTACATTACTCACTTTCATATCAATACTAACAAGAAGAGAGTAAGTTATTTGTACGATATCTCTTGGATGCTATTTTCAGATCAGGAAGTGTTAATTAGAAGGATAAAAAAAGTCTGACCAACTACTAAGTCTAAGGGCACCTCTATCAACCCCGTTCATTGGATAAAAGCAAAATTCTTACAGAATTTCTTCAAATCTAATGCTGATATACTTCGTTATCCTTCAGTCATTTAGCAAAGGCTAAATTCGCTCCGTCTAGCCTTCCCGTGGATAACGGGACAGGCTGTCTATCAATATTAAATTTGATTTTATCTCAATTCATAGGTTAATAGAGGTACCCTAAAGAGATTAATGGGCTCAGTGTTGTACTATTAACATTTTTGTCAGGACTATGAAAAAAAACAAAATCGCTAGATTTTCAAAAATGGAAGTTTGAGTCCACTCCGAAAACTGACGAATTGCATAAAAATAAACATTTTTGGTTTTGTGCGTTTTCGTAGTGGACTCAAGTTTGTTATCCCTCTTTTCGCGGCGGCGCTTGCGCCAAAGCTCGGCGCAGCGGAGCGAGCAGGATAAGGGGTAGAAACGGCATCCCGTTGTCGACTTTATCGAAACGGGATATAGTGAATGACCCGGTCACGCCACGAGTGTAGCGGAGCGGAACGAAGGGGTCGTGATAGCCCCAAAAAATAAAGCGGATCTCGAATAGATAATACAATGCACCTAATGTGGAAGAGAGAATTGAAAAGAACATCACCAACTTTGCAAACGAAGTATAGAAAATTAGTTTGACCGACCCGGTAGGGCTTCATGCGCAGGTGACGTGGGAAGATCAATCCGAAATCTATTGCATCTACTACCTAAAGACCATGCCTACTCCGAATGCAATGTACTCTGCGATAAAGAGGTGTGACTTCAACTGAAGGTTGGCATAAAATTTTGTGCGAGAATGGCTTTGGCTATTGAAATAATAGCGGGGCGACAATTGAAAGTAATAAGGTCGAGGTATAAGGAAACCTGAATTGCGATTGAGATAAACGCCTGCTTTGATCTGTAAGGCCCAGGCACCAAATAAAAACTCATTGCCTGCTGTGATGGAGTGACGACTTGCACCCACCCTAGCCTCGTCATCATCTGAGAAGTCACCCGTATGCAATCCGAAAACTGAAATACTTGAATTGTATCCGTACTGATAGCCGAGGCTGAGACGGTTGTTCGCATTGAGGTGATAAAGTATCTCGGCTCCGAAAACGTAGATTGGATAATTGGGGCCTCCTGGTATCCTGATCTCTACTTGAGCATACTGCGTAAATAGTCCGTAGGCAAATCTTGACTCCTGCTCTTGCTCCAATTGCGTTTTTTGGAAGTTGAAAAAATCTTTTTCGTAATGGCCTTGATAGGGTGAAATCGCTACATATATGGAGGGGATATTGAGCCCTAGATTGGGCAATTTTCTAGCACCATTGGAATAGTGCTGGAGATGTATGCCTAGATGTAGCAGGTATCGCTCGAAAAACCGATGCTCATAATCTAAGCTAAGTGCTACCGAATTGTTGAGGTGGCTCCCGATGGCATTATTGGTGGGGTTGGTCACCCGATCAAATGGCTTGGTCATGTAGGCGTATCCGATGGCATAGCCAAAGTGCATGGCACTTTTGGCCTTTCGGAACAGGTTCAGCTCCAGACCACCAAAAAGGGTCCATGCCTCGCCTAGCACGTCTGGATTGCCTAAATCGAGATACCCTCCCGTGAGAAAAAAACGGGGGAAATGCTGCCGCTCTTGCCAAGGTTTGGTGCCTCTGGTCTGCCAGTATACGCCCAAATCGACTCCATATGTAGGCCTATCTGTATCAAAAGTGATGGTCGTCCTATGCTTAATGATGCTACCTACGTGGGCTTTGGCTTGCACATAACGCAGCTGACCGCAGAGATCCATCCATGCAAATGACAACAAAAACACTATATAAAATGGGTAATACCGGAGTAGCATACACAAATCTAGCAAATCCAAGGTCTTATGCACTTGAATCATATGCCTTATTTAAGTCAATTTAACTACACCGTTAAACATTAGTTAAGAGAATATCTCAGAGCCCACGATCTTCGTCAAAAAGTCGTTATTGAGTTGGAAAGCCCTATATTAGAGGTCATTTTAAAAAGAAAAAATAAAAAAACCGTTTATTATGAATTATATCAAAAGATCTATTATGCTCAAGTCGCTTATTTTCTCTGCGTTATTTGCTTTTGTATCTATGAGCAGCACTTTTGCCCAAAGAATAGCGGTCGTAGATATCAATGCTGTATTAGAGTCTATGCCTGAGTATAATCAAGCACAGACTGACTTAGACAAGATCGCCTCCAAATGGCGTCAAGATATCGCTCAAGAATATGATAAAATCAAAGGTATGTATAATGCATATCAGGCTGAGCAAGTGCTCATGAGTGACGATATGCGTGCTCAGAAGGAGGATGAGATCATGAATGCCGAGAAGCGTGTACGTGATATGCAGAAGGACAAATTTGGTCCGGAGGGTGCATTGTTTCAAAGAAGACAGGATCTCGTGCAGCCTATCCAGGATAAGGTGTATAATGCGCTGGACAAATTTGCTGGCCAAAAAGGATTTGACTTCATATTTGATAAGAGTAGCTCTACGGGTTTGATATTTGCAAATCCAAAATATGACAAAACGGAAGACGTAAAATCAGATTTAGGAATATAATAATTAGTGATTATTCTTTATTTTTGTGGTCTGACAACCCGACTTAATCCTTATTAAAAAAATATATAATACTTAATACAATGAAGAAATTATTGACTTGTGCTTGTTTAATGTTGGCTTTGACTTTCATGTCGACTACAGTAAGTGCGCAGAAATTTGGCTACGTTAACTCTCAACTCTTATTATCAGAAATGAGTGAAGTAGAACAAGCAAAAGCAAATCTAGAAGTACTAGGCCAGCAACTACGTAAGAAAGGGGAGGCTATGGTCACTGATCTACAAGCGAAATATGCAGATGCTCAAAAGAAGGCTGCTGAGGGAACTTTATCTCCAAAGGATCAAGAAACAGAGATGACTAAGCTAAAGACTAAAGAGGCGGAGATTGCAAAATTTGAGCAAGACATGATGCAGCAGCTACAGAAAAAAGAAGCCGATTTGCTTCAGCCAATATACGATAAGGTAAATACTGCCATCAAGGCAGTAGCTCAAGAAGAAGGCTATGCATTTATCTTTGATGGCAGCACCCAGGTGCTATTGTATGCTGATGAGTCGACTGATGTAAGCTCTAAAGTAAAAGCAAAGTTAGGAATGTAATTTCCTTGCTTAAACATAAAATAGGGAGGCTGATGGTTTTCAGGCTCCCCTTTTTTTGCCATGGATGGTTTGTTGTCCAAAAATTTAAATTATGAAAAAGATATTATTTAGTGCAGTATTGATACTAGGCTTAACGCTTAGTATGCAAGCACAAAAAATAGGCTATATGAATCTGAGAGCCTTGTCGAGTGAGATGCCAGAAATGGCTGCTGCTAGCTCTGAGCTGGAGGTATATGCCAAGCAACTACAGAAGCAAGGTGAAAAGATGGTCACTGACCTGCAAACTGAATATGCATCTCTCGAAAAAAGAGCTGCAGAGGGTGGCCTTTCCCCAAAACAGCAAGAAGCAGAAGTTGAAAAATTTAAAGTCAAGCAAGATAACATCGCTTTATTTGAACAAGAAATGCAACTAAAGGTGCAGAAGAAGGAAGCTGAATTACTATCCCCTATTCTTGGAAAAATTGAAGTTGCGATCAAAGCTGTAGCAGAAGAAAACTCGTACTTGTTTATTATAGATCAAAGTACACCAGTTATACTTTTCGCGGAAGAAACTTCTGATGTGAGTGCTTTGGTGAAAGCTAAATTGGGTATTTAATATCCTGTTACTTAAAAGTCAAAAGGGGGCAGCGAGATTTTCGCTGCCCCTTTTTTTGTATTTTTAGTAGATTATGAGAAAAGTAATACTTGGATTCATATTGGTGTTTGCATTTGGGTTCAGTCTACATGCGCAGATTGGACATTTGGACATGGATGCTCTGAAAAGGGAAATGCCAGATGTGATTGCAGTTGAATCAAAAGTGAAGTTATATAGGATGCTTTTAATAGAACAAGGGGTCGCTATGGTTTTGGATTTGCAAAAAGAGTATGATAGAATCCAAAGACTTGTTGATGGAGGTTGTCTCACTTATATTTCGCAGCGAAAATTGGTTGCAAAGATTTTAATTAAGCAAAATGAGCTTAGCCTATTTGAAGCAGGTATGGAAGAGATGATCCAGACTATGAAAACTAGACTAATGATTCCAATACTGGATAGCATAAATTCTGCTATACAAGCAGTGGCACAGGAAAATCAATTTCAGTTTATCTTAGACGAAGGGAGTACTTCAATTTTATTCATTGGTACATCTTCCGATGTGAGCGCATTGGTGAGGGGGAAGTTGGGGATGTAGGGGATAGCTTATCGAACTATATCTCAACAAGTAACTACCTAAGGAGAAGATACCCAGTATTCTGTTTATATAGAATATGCCTTCCCGAATGTTGGGTATTAAATTTGATGTTTGATTTAAAAATCCTAATCGCAGGGACATCAAAAGTATAGATATCGTACGCTCTTCTTTCACTTTTTTTTGTCAGCAAAAAGAAACATGAATTAAAGTTGCGCAGTAATTTTGATTCCATGGCATCACGGAATCAAAATAATAAAGCTTGCACGACTCCTTTTTGAGGCGAGGAGCCGATTCCGAGTACTCGGAAGAAGCATGAATTATTAGAAAATGTATAATTAGTTCAGATAGATGATCTACTTAAAACCTTTGAAATATCTAGGTTAATCTAAGTTGTGATGAATAGAGAATGAGTAATAGATAACACAAGTAAATGTGCTAGTCATTGCTATAATAGAAGGAATATTGAAAAGTATACTCTTAAAAAGGAACACAGCTAGGATTGTTAGAAGTGTACTTAGTAGAAAAACCTTTTTTAATTTTAAATTTTCCATGATAATAGAATAAGTAATGAATAATTACAAAAGTCGTACCTACTTGGATCAAGAATCTTTTATATATAACGAAATATTACTATATTTAGTTTAAATTTGAGTTTCTATGGTAAATTTTGATCTGTTAAAAACTTTGCTTGTTACCACGTTAGGTTGTGTAGGTTTAACATTAACTATAAGTAGTTCGCTATTCATTATTCTCTTTTCGTCTATCATTGGTTTAGTATTTGGGATATACTACTATAATCATTCCAACATGCAAGCTTCATCTTTATATAATGATGTCAAGCCTTCATTTTTCAAAAGAGCAAACAGTAGTTCTGGACTCAATGAAAAAGAAATATGCCCTAATCAAAGAGAAGGTCTAATACTGCAAGATAAAAGAACTAGACAAGAGGCATAAACCAAAAAGATTTATCTTCCTATGTATGATATATCTCTATTTTTAATAATATCTGTATCCCTGTCTATAATCGGTATCGGGCTATACCTCCTAAATGTCAAAAAAAAGCATAGAGATTTTTTAAAAATTGTTTTTATAATAATGCAAGGATGTGCGTTAGCTACAGTTGTAGATTTAGGCTTATTAATTTTTAATGAATTTGATAAATTGAAGACTTGTTTCGCTGAAAATTTCTATCCTATTTATCTTATTTACTTATTTGTAGGAGCATTAGCTGTTATCGTATCAATTCTTAGCACATTCTTAAAAGCGCTAAACAAAAAATAGTTAAAGAAATTTTGAGGCGATTTTATGATGCTTTTGTTAAAAAATAAAAGCTTTTTTAAGATAAAAAAAAAGCTTTCAATCTCGCCATCATTAGTTTGCTGCGCATCATTCACTCACATCATACCCCAATATCGAAAGCATCTGATTTACAGACTGCTCCTCTCGATACAACGTATCTACAAAATTTCCTTTCTTATCCTTATCAATGATTACGTACTTAGGAGAAGGGATGAGGCAATGCTTGATCCCGCCATAGCCACTAATGGCATCCTGATAAGCTCCAGTATGAAAGAAGCCCAAGTAAAGTGGCTCCTTATCTTTAGGTTTATTGATCGGCAATAAAATCTGCTGATTGAGATCTTCAGAGTTATAGTAATCGGAATGATCGCAGCTGATGCCGCCTATGTTAACACGTGCGTATTCGTGATCCCATTTGTTGATAGGGAGCAAGATGAATTTTTCAAAAATAGACCAGGCGTCAGGTATAGTATTCATCAGAGAGTTATCTACCATGTACCAAAGCTCGGTATCATTTTGTTGTTTCTCTTCGAGTACGGAGAAGATGATCGCGCCGCTTTCTCCTACCGTGAATTTTCCAAACTCTGTGAAGAGATCTGGCTCCTCTATCTTCTGCTCTAGACAAACATCTTTGACAGCAGACACAACCTGATTGATAATGCTCTCATAGTCATATTCAAATCCCAAATTGTTGCGTATCGGAAATCCTCCACCGATGTTGAAAGCACGTAAGGTTTTGCACTTTTTTTTAAGATCTGCAAAGAGGCTAACTGCCTTTTGAAATTCGCCCCAATAATACATATTATCTTTGATCCCCGAGTCTACAAAGAAGTGTAGCATTTTCAAATCAAGGCGTTTATCACCTTTGATAGCCTTGTTGTAAAATTCAAGTATCTCTGATTGTCTTATCCCCAATCTAGAGGTGTAATAGGCACTCTGCGGCGCTTCATCGATCGCCATGCGGATACCCAGTTTTACCTTCTTTATTTTCTCGGCATCCAATTTTTTCTTGATTCGATCTAGCTCTTTCATAGAGTCTAAAACGATAATACTATTCGTAAAACCCGAGCTCTGCAGCTTAAATATTTTATCTAAATAGGCATCCGTCTTATAGCCGTTGTGCACCACTATGAGATTGGTATCTACCTTCTCTTCCTTCATCAGCTGCATGATGAGATCGATATCATAGGAAGAGGAGGTCTCTAAATTGACCCCCTGCTTGATCGCCTTTTTGATGACAGGCGCAAAGTGATTGCACTTGGTACAGTAACAGTTATAGTATTGTCCCTGATATTTATTCTTCTTTATAGCACGATTGAATAGGTTTCGGACACGCTTGATTTGATCTGCTATTTTAGGCAGGTACATGATACGTAATGGAGTTCCATATTTGTCTATCAGATATTTTAAAGATACGCCATTGAAGGTTAGATAACCTTCGTCTACATCAAAGCCTTTCTGTGGGAAAATATAAGATTGATCTATCAGATCAAAATAGGTATTCTTCATTATTAGATGAAATTGACTTGTTTAATGCTCCTTTGAAAGGAGATATATTACGGTGTCAAAAATAAGCTTTCCAGTTATAATTTGCAGAGAAAAGTTGCACACCAATGAAGTTAATATTAAGTGACTATCCGTACATTGGGTAGCGATCAAATAATGCGTGTAATGACTTAACCAATTATTATTTAGGTCTCTAACTGTTTTAGATATTTAGAAGTTATAAGAGAAAAATCATTATTTTAAAAAGATTCATCCTAGGAGAAGACACCCAGTATTGAAGGGTTTAGTGTAGGAATGCTAAAAAAAAGAGTGCTATGCTCAACTGTTTGAGCCTAATCGGTGCTAGGGCGAAGCGATAAAATTACGTTATTGCAGACTATGCAATTGAAAGAAAACTTAGAGCGAGTTTTGAGCATAGTGCCTTTTTTTAGCATGACGAAGCGTTAAGAAACCTTCACAACTGGGCAGTTTTTGTTTCTTTTTGCTGTCAAAAAGAAAGTGAAAGAGAAGCGACCCAAATCTATACTTGTGAAGTCCCTGCGCTCAGGATTAAAAAATAAAATATTAAAATCTACTCCCCAACATGCGGATAGTCAGATAATATTAAGAAACAGAAGCTAAGGCAACAAAAAAAGGTGACCCAAAACCATGAGCCACCTTTTCACTTAAATAACTATTTTTTACAGATCAAACTTGATACCCTGAGCCAATGGCAAGGACTTCGTATAGTTGATCGTATTGGTTTGTCTACGCATATATGCCTTCCAAGAATCAGACCCTGACTCTCTTCCACCACCCGTCTCTTTCTCACCACCAAATGCACCACCGATCTCTGCACCAGAGGTTCCGATATTCACATTCGCGATACCACAATCAGATCCCCATGCAGATAAAAATTGCTCCGCTTCACGCACGCTGTCCGTCATGATCGCAGAAGACAATCCTTGCGGCACTGCATTCTGTATTGCGATAGCCTCATCCAATGTTTTATATTTCATGATGTACAAGATAGGCGCAAAAGTTTCCGTCTGCACGATCTGCATTTCATTACTCGCCTCTACGATAGCCGGCTTCACATAGCAACCACTGCTATAGCCACGCCCTTTCAACACCTCTCCTTGAACAATAATTTTAGCACCCTGCTTCTTCGCCTCCTTCAATGCATTAGAGTACATCTCTACCGCGTCTTTATCGATCAGCGGTCCGACATGGTTTTTAGTATTCAAAGGATCACCAATTTTCAATTGCTTGTACGCTTTTTTCAAAACTCGCTTCGTCTTATCATATACATCTTCATGTACGATCAGTCTTCGTGTAGAAGTACATCTCTGACCCGCCGTACCGACCGCACCAAATACTGCTCCTGGCAATACGATTGCAGGATCTGCAGATGGCGTCACGATGATCGCATTATTACCCCCCAGCTCCAACAAAGTCTTACCCATACGAGCCGCTACCGTAGCACCGACGATCTTACCCATACGCGTACTACCCGTCGCAGACACCATCGGTATTCTGTGATCATTCGTCATAAATTCACCCACCGTATAGTCACCATTAATGATACAACTCACCCCTTCAGGCACTTTATTATCCTTGAGTACTTTGTGCAAAATATTTTGACACGCTATAGAACACAGTGGCGTTTTCTCCGAAGCTTTCCATACACATACATCCCCACAGACCATCGCGATCATACTATTCCAAGACCATACGGCTACTGGAAAGTTAAACGCTGATATGATCCCCACGATACCCAGCGGATGCCATTGCTCATACATTCTATGACCCGGTCGCTCGGAGTGCATCGTCAGTCCGTATAACTGTCTTGACAAGCCCACTGCAAAATCACAAATGTCAATCATCTCCTGTACTTCACCCCAGCCCTCTTGCAGACTCTTTCCCATTTCATAACTCACCAGTCGTCCCAGCGCATCCTTATTATCTCTTAGTGCATTTCCATATTGCCTCACGATTTCGCCACGCTCTGGAGCTGGCACCGTTCGCCAATGCTTAAAAGCAGCTTCCGCCTTCTTCATCACCGCTTCATACTCGCGCTTCGAAGTCACACTCACACTACCGATCAACTTACCATCCACCGGCGAATAAGAATCAATGTATTTTTTAGAACTGGCCGTCGACTTCAATCCCGTCGAAGTACCATTATTCTTTTTCTTTAATCCAAGTTTTTTTAGAAAAGACATATTTTAAATTTTGATTATTGAGTCCACACCGAAAATTGACGTATGCATAAAATGGAATATTTTGGATGAAATTTTTGATTTTGGAAATTCAGTGATGCCTGAGCATCAGTGGATTGAGAAAATGAAAAATAACGCCAAAAGAAACATTTTTGGTTTTGTGAGTTTTCGGA
>Ga0209187_1000617_pt1 | contig 56153 bp, 47 predicted proteins | sample BantaG_FD_187430 | JGI IMG/M metagenome (GOLD analysis project Ga0209187, IMG submission 187430) | Marine algal microbial communities from Bantry Bay, Ireland - BantryBay_4 metaG (SPAdes) (version 2) | ecosystem: Host-associated > Algae > Red algae > Unclassified | place: Bantry Bay, Ireland...
ATAGTTTTCTCCTTGTCTGAAATTACTGAATAGTTTCAATTTTAATAATTACAGATCTAGAGATGCTATGCCTTACTCTCTTTCATACTATTTATGCTGTGCTACCCACCACCAACCGGGAAGAACCCAAAATTTATTCAAAGACAATTTAATATCTGCTAAATTCAATGACTGTCACAAAAAGTGTGATACTTTAAGTGACTCGATCTTTGAAATTTTAAAATGGATATTCTTGTTTAGTGTAAATATTGATTTTTGTTTTCTTCTTACTAAAAAAATAAGGAGAAATAATTATGGCAATAAAAAGCTACTCAGACAATGTAACGAGCAAGAGTAAATCTTCGTTCAAAAAAAATCCCAAGTCTTCGCATTCAAAAAGCTAAGTTTAAGATCAAAACTTTAGCTGAGGCCCAAAGAGTAGAAAAAACCTTGATGCGCTTAGCACTTAGAGAAATGCAGGCTCAAGAGAACAAGACAACAACTTGGTCGGAGTTGTGTACTCACTTTGAGATGCATCTTAGAAATAGACTTGAAATAGGAGAAATTTCTAAGAAATCTTTTGAGGATTACTTGGCTGCAATTAGAAATCACACCTTTAACTGGACAAATCTTGAGTTTGATCAAATATCGGCTTTTGATTGTGAGCAATTGTTTACTAGTCTTAAACAGCAGCAGTACTCATCTGGTCACATCAGAAGACTCAAAGGAGTTATTAGCAAAGTCTTTGAGTTAGGAATAAAACTTGGACTCTCTAAGACTCTTACTAGGTCGCCCACCTTTGGCATTAAGATAAAAAAAGTTCAGCAAGAAAAAAAACCTGAAACACTAAGTCTTGCTGAGATCAAACTTCTTTTGTCCAAGGCTAAAGAATTAAACAGCCCTTGGTATCCAATATGGGCTATGGCGCTTTTGACTGGCATGCGATCAGGCGAGCTGTACGCCTTAACTTGGGATGATGTGGATTTTCAAAATAGAGAAATCACCATTAGTAAATCCTACTGCAGACGCTCCGGAGGCATTATCAAGTCCACCAAGGCTGGCTATTGGAGAACTGTCCCTATTTCCAAGGATCTACATTCTCTGCTACGAGAGTTAAAACTTAACTCTGCTGGTAGAGAATCGGCACTACCAAGGCTGACAGCTTGGAAAAGGTCCTATCAGGCCAAAGAGCTTAGAAAATTCTGTATGGGCATAGGATTGAAGCCTATCAAGTTTCACACCCTTCGGGCTCTATTTGCCACACAGCTCATCAGAGAAGGCATAGCTCCAATTGTGATTCAAAAGATTTGCGGCTGGCGCGACCTTGAAACCATGCAGCGCTACATCAGGCTTGCTGGCATTGAAACCAAGGGAGCAACCAACAGCTTAGAGATCTTACCAAGTGAAGAGGCACTCGAAAAAGTATCGGCATTGCTTAAGATTTAAAGTTTTAGGAGGTAGACAGGCTACCTAAACATGAAATAATTACCATTTTAAAATACTTAAGAAGTTACTCTGGCTCAATATTGGCTCAGTGACTTTTTAAGTTAGCGGAATCACAACAATGTGTGCGTTTCCGCCAAGTTTAAAATTGAAATCAACGCCAACCGGGAAGAACAGAACCAAAATTAGTTATAAAATACATATTTTTTTATAGAGCCTACTTGATCTACTTTGTGAAAAGCCCTTGGCATTGCAAATCTAGCTGAGACCTATTTACTGTCGGTGTATGACCTTAGCCACATTTGAGCTCTGATCCAGTCTTTCCAGATATGAATAATTTTGCTTCTATAATGTTCCTGGTATTTGATAATAGAATCTGTAAGTTCATTGGAATAACTAAGTGGATTTGCAACAAACTCTGAGTCTCTCACACCGTCATAAATATTAGAAAAGATTTTAGCTCTGGAGGTTTCGATTGTTCTACTTCTTACTGTTTCTCCATTAACGATGTTAACTGGCCTGAAAGTATGTTTATGAAAATCTGCAGTATCAAGGGTAAGCTCGATTCTTGAACTATGATCTAATGAATAATGAGAATATCCATTACATGGACTATCTAACCCAGCAACCACTCTAAATTCATCCTTACATAGGGGGTGAGCAGCGCCAACAACATGCGAAACCTCATGACTTAAAAATAAGGAAAAAGGATCATTGAAAAAATTTTGGAAGATAATTCCACTGGCAAAAAAACCATTGGTCCTCGTTGCCTGAAGCAGTGGCGTAGCAAGAGCTGGCCCATGAATTTTAGTAAAAAGATTAACGTATCCAGGTTTTATCAATTTTTTTAATACTATTGCAGGGTTTTGTAACCAATTTCTAGGTAATCTTATATTAGAATTGTAATTAAAATTACTAATGTCTTTGCTTTCTAAGGATATATTTACTTGATGTAAAAAGTCTGCTTCCAAATCATACATTGCTTGATCACTAAATTTTTGGAGTAGTTCATTTTTTGTAGGTAAATCTGAAGCACTGTTTACACCATATTCATTTATTAAATAATTAATCTTAAGTTCTGGGTAAGAATTATAAAAAGGGTTTGAATTTCCTAAAAATGTAGTAGAGGTATTAGTTTTTGTTGAATTTTTATTGATAAAATTTAAATCCGGTCTGTTGGCAACAAATGAGTAAGAAGGATAAGAGTTGTTTTCTATGGCGATATTTAAATTTATAATTCCATTAGTTATTGGTATATAAACAATTCTTCCATGTTGTCTTTCGTTAAATCCACAATAATCCCAAATTTCTTTTAATTGGCAGTTATTACAAAGTAAAAGCTCAGCAACCTTAAGTGCAGAGTGAGTATTTGCCGGACAGCCTATAGGCTTAAGAATCAGCTTATTCCCATGATTTCTTAATGGTAAATTATCAGCAAGAAAATAAGAAAATAATTTTTTTTCTAATGGAATATATTTTGTTCCATTGGATATTGAATATTCTCTACCATCAAGAGTTCTTTCTAAAGCAGGTGGAAGATTTGTTATAACTGGCGCAGGAGTAGGAGTTGGCGTAGGGGTAGGAGTTGGCGTAGGGGTAGGAGTTGGCGCAGGAGTTGGTGCAGGAGTAGGAGTTGGAGTTGGAGCAGGAGTTGGAGTAGGAGCAGGAGTTGGTGTTGGCGTAGGAGTTGGCGTTGGCGTAGGAGTAGGTGTTGGCGTAGGTGTAGGAGTTGGCGCAGGAGTAGGAGTTGGCGTAGGTGTAGGAGTTGGCGTAGGTGTAGGAGTTGGTGCAGGAGTAGGAGTTGGCGTAGGAGTTGGCGTAGGAGTAGGTGTTGGCGTAGGAGTAGGTGTTGGTGTTGGAGTAGGTGTTGGCGTAGGAGTTGGAGTTGGCTCATTTACAGAGCTAGGGGTATCAGAGACAACTGGAGAAATTGGGGTAAGCAAAAAAGCAGGGCTTTGATATTTTTCAATTTCAATTGGTTTGTTTGAATAAGCATCAAAGGAACCAGTATCGTTGGCTGAGTCGTTTAATGCTTGGCTGGTAGATGAAGTGGTTGATGTATTAGTAGTAGAAAAAAACAAATCTTCACATGCAAATAAGCTCATTAAACACAAAAACATCCAAAAATTCTTCATATCTTATTATTTCATATATAGTTAATTTCTTTAGTTAATAATTGATTAAGCTTTTAACTTTACAATGTTTTAACGTTTACGTGCGCGGGTCCGTGGCACCAAAGTCCCCGAGACCTTTTTTATTATTAACAGTATCTTAATAAATATGCGATCAAGGATGTCGTAATATAAGTATATGAGAAAGTTTACCAATATTTTACTTTTTACCTTAATTTCATTTTCTTTTGTGCATGCGCAAAGTTCTGCTGCTAATCCATTGAGTGAAGCAATACAAGAGTTTGCAAATATAGACACAGGATTTAATAATATTATTGCAGATTCAACAAAACTTGATTTTAGTAACATAAAGCCAGATAGTAATATTCATATTTATAATACTCATAAGAATATATTCATTACAACTCTTACAACTAATAAAGAAAAAATAAATGAAAATTATAAATCAATTTTAAAAAATCAAGATAATGAATATAAGAAAAATAAAAGAGATAAAGATTTGCAGGAGCTAATTAATAAATATAAAAATCTAAGCCAATCTTCATCAAAACATTTGATGAGATTACAAAGAGCAAAAGCTTCTGGCTATCCATCAGATAACTTGACAAAATTTTTGGAAGCTAATAATGCAGCTTCACCTCATGGTTTGACGGTTTTTAGTAAAGGACAAAGTACTGGGAGTCTTGCATTTGTAAATGCTGAAGGTAAGTATATCCCTCCAACTGAAGCGAGTAATTTAGATGAATTAATTGCAGCCAGTAGCGGTACTGCTGTTGATGCTGTAGTTGCTCCTCTAGAAAATACTGCTAGTACATTAGAGTCTAAGGCTGAAGTAAATTCGGAAAATGCCGATAATATTGTAGATCATTATGGTAGAAAAGTAAATGTTGGTAGAGCTATGGGTGCGAATGCATGCACAACAAATAGCTTAGGTGAAGAAATATGTCCAGATCCTTCTGTTATATCTACGCCTTCTCTGTCTAATAATTCTTCAAGCGCAAATAAAATTGTTGATGGTGCTGACGCTAAAAAGAAAACTGGATTACTTAGTACAATTGGTAACTGTTTAAATCCTATGAAAGCTGGTTGTAGCACAAATGAAAATAAAAGTATGTTGGGCAAGTTAGCAAAATCTGCTTTAGTTGGTGGTGCATTATTGTGGGGTCTAGAAGAATCTGGAACTACAGATATTATAGATGGCCTTGGCAAAGATAAAAAAAGTAAGAAGAAAAAAGACCGTGGTCCAAGTTCTCTTAATGATGGTTCATATGCTGATGATTTAACCGATGAAGATAAGGAAAGAATTCAAAATGCTGAAAAAGCAGCATTTGAGTCCAACATAAACCAACCTCCAAATAAATATTTTAGATGGAAACCGGTATCAGAAAAAGGGCAGTTAGTGATATTAACTCCGGCTGATGAGAAGGTTACCAAAGTTGTAATCAAAGGAGCCTTCGGTGAAGAGCGTGGTTCAGATTATGGTTATAGCAACGGAATGAGAAAAACATTTAGATTCTCTAAGCCAGGCGGTGAGTATGGAAATAATATTACTGTAATGGTTGAAGGCGGAGATGATCGTTGTATCAGCAATGGTAGCTCAGAATATGATAGTGAAAAAGTTAAGGGCGATGCCCCAATTATGGGTCAATGTAGTGAAGCAAGCTCGCTTGCTGAAAGCTCAAGTGAAGTTAATAGTGAAGTTGCATCAAGAGCAACTGCTTCTGATGAACACGGTGGTTCAACTGATGAACATGGTAGTGCTTCTGATGAACATGGTAGTGCTTCTGATGAACACGGTGGCGGTGATAAAGTTTCCTCTGAAACTCAAGAAGTTGCACATAGTAGTGGAGCAGGTTGTGCCAGTACATTTGGTAATGGCTTTGTTTATAAACCACTTTCTGAAGGTGATGGAAATTTAGTAGTACTAATACCTGCAAGCTATTCTGGTGGTTCTTTAACAGTAGCTGGCGAAAGCGGTAGAAATGTTGGCAGAACAAATGGTAACAGGCTAACCTTTAGATTTTCAAAAACAGGATGTGCTTACGGTAATAACGTCTCACTTTCTTCAAATGGAAAGACTTGTACTATTCCATCTGGATGTAATCGAGTAGATTAAATTATTAGTCTATTTTAATGCCTAGCTAAATTCCTGCTTTATTGAATTGGAGCACTATAAAGTTTTAATTGATCCTCTTTAAAATATTTAATCAATGGTTCAAAATCTTTCATATCTGCAGCTTGTAAGCATTTAATATAATTTTTATGATGTAATTGGGCTAATACAGCATTTAGAGTAGCTAGAGCCATATTTCCCGCAGTGCTGCCGTGGATTTTAGCTAAATAACACGGTAGTGTTGAGGAAGTGAAGTTAATTACAAGGAAACTAGATATATCTTCTTTGTTAAAAAAGAAATCTTTTTTTTTATTTGGTCCAAGATCTACAGGTAAAAGTACTTTAATAAAATCTCAATTATCTGATTGCTTAATAATTGATCTTCTTCATACACAAACATATTTAAGATTACAGGAAAATCCTTCTGTGTTGGCAACAAATTAAAGTCTTTATATTAAAATTTACTATAAAGTTTTAGTTGATCCTCTTTAAAATATTTAATCAGTGGTTCAAAATCTTTCATATCTGCAGCTTGTAAGCATTTAATATATTTTTTACGTTTTTCTGTGGCCGGCATTGCACAATGCCAAGTTGGGGTTTTAATTTTTTCCCTGATACACAAATATCCAGTAATAATTCTTGAGAATCTACCATTACCATTAGGGAATGGATGAATGTAAACTAGTCTGTGGTGAAACCTAGCTAGTAATTCTTCCCGGCTATAGCTATCATTTTTTAACCAAAACTCAACATCGTCACAAAGTTTGTTTATATTAGCTGGAACCTTCCAGGGAGTGATGCCAATGTTTTTTTCACTAAGCCTGTACTTACCAGCCCAATTCCATACATCACCAAAAAGTTTTAAATGTAGTTTTCTAAAAAATGAATCATGTAAGTAATCACCACGATAAGATTTTAACCACAGTAATCCTTCATTAACATTCATTTGCTCTAGCTGGTTTAGTTCAGCAATCGAGGATATGTGTTTAAATTTAATTCCTCTTCTTTCAGCTTCTGATAAAACAGTTTGTCCTTCGCGATTATTAAAATAAATTTCTTGCATGATTTTTAATCCCACAACTTTCTTGATTGTTTAATTTTTTTTATTAGTGTTTGAAATTGAATTTGTAGTTCTTCTTTAGAGACTGCTTGATCTTCCATTTCCATTTCTTGGGTTGATTGAGTAATTATTTCGTTTGCTTTCATTCTTGCTTGTTTGTCTTTGGCTGCCTCAACTGAATTAAGTGGCACAAATCCATATACAAGTTTACAATTTAGTGCTGCTGCTATTTTCATAAGTGATCCCATATTAATTTTGCGATCAATTTCTGCTTTTTCAAGCCTATGTAAGGCAGTTTTAGTAATTCCACACCTATTGGCCAGTTGCCTAAGGCTCATTCCATATGCAGCCCTAATGTAGTTTATCCAGGATTTAACTCCAGTAAAAGCAAATTGAGCTTCTTGAATATTCTCAATTTTTTTAGATACTTGGGCTTTGGTTAGCGCTTTATAGTCCATTTTTATATTATACATTAATAATTTAAACGTTGCAATAAATATATACTTTTAGGAGTTTAAAGTACAGGTTTATGTTATACGTTATTTAGGGAGTTATTTGGTATTACAAGCTAATTTGTGGATTTTGTTTATAATCTAATCAACACCGGCAACTGGTGCAGAGTCGGCAAATCTATCCAGTCCAATTTTAGCCATTATAATTTCATCTCTTCTTTGTTGAATAAAGTTACTAATAACTGCTTTTTTAGCAATAGACATTGGCAGAAATTTTAGTCCACAATGGCATTGTCCTTCAAACTTTCCTTCTTCTTGAATATGGGACCAAATTACTTCAGCTTTAATTGAGAACAATTCAGATGTATGCGGCAAAGGAATTTCAATTCGTAAACTTGTTTTTTCCTCAAGCGGTTCATCAACTTGTAGGCATAATCCACCTTTTGATAAATTTATTAATTCAGCAGATTGAACCAATGGACTTTTAGGAAATCTGTATCTAACAAATAACTGAACATCGATTCTTTCTTTTCTCATTACATGAGGTCGAAAGTCTGTTGGGTCTACTCCAGATGCGGCAAAGAATGCTGCAGGATCAAACTCATCACTGTCCTCTGGTGTAGTTGGAATTGCTTTTGCCTGTTCAACATCATCTTCCATGGCGGCAAGAATTGCTGCTTGAGATGCTTGTTTTTTAAGTTCTTCTTTAGAAAGTTTTTTAGGTTTTTTAACTTTAGGTTTAGCAACCTGTTTTGGTTTTTTTGCTTTAACAACTTTTTTCTTGGAGATTTTCTTTGCTGCTGTTTTCTTGGTAGTTGTTTTTTTAGTTACTTTTTTCTTAACAGTTTTCTTTTTAGCAACTTTTTTTGTTGGCTTTTTCTTAGTAGCCTTTTTAGTTACTTTTTTCTTAACAGTTTTCTTTTTAACAGCTTTTTTAGTAGTTTTTTTCTTAGCTGTTTTTTTGGTAATTTTCTTTTTTTTTGGCGCCATGATTTGAGTCAGAAAAGCTCCTTTGCTCTTGATTGTCTATATAATATAACTAGCCCAAATTGCGCGCGGGGTCAATAAAATCTATCAATATTCAAGGCTCACAATATGCTAAAAGAATATAAGCATATGAATGGTCAATTTATAAATGTCGACGAGAAATCACTTAAGTGTTTGGATTGGCCTTTATTAATAACCAGACTTCAAGAAAACACTAAGTCTAAACAAGGGTTTTTATACTGTGAAAACTTGCGCCCTGGTGTTTTAGATGTGGTTTCTGCTCGTAAACAGGCAACCGCAATTTTAGAATTAAACCGACTCCAAAGGCTTAAATCAAAAACTCTACCAATTCCAAGAATTGATGGGATCACAGATGTTTTACTTTATATTGAAAAAACAGCTTTTGTTGATTCTGCAGATATTGCCAATTTACTTATTTTCCAAGATGGGGTTTGTGAATTTATAAAATTTTTAGAGTTTCACAAAAATGACTTCGATCATATTCTCAATATTTTTTCCCAATTAAAAGAGTTAAAATCATGGAGCGCTAATTTAAATAAAATAATTGATAAAAAAACTAAGCAATTAAAAGATCAAGCCAGCCAAGATCTAATGGCTTTACGTGCACTTAAAAATAAATATAAAAAAGAGGTTACCAAAATACTACAAGGGTATTTAATCGATCCAGCAAAAAGAGTGTATTTCCAAGATAATTTCGTAACCCTTCGGGAAGGAAGATTTGTTTTACCACTAAAAAGTAATTTTAAGGGACAGATATCAGGTATTATTCACGACTTATCTCAAAGTGAACAAACTATTTTTCTTGAGCCCCAAGAAATTATTGAAATTAATAATGAATTAAAAATTATTGATCGAGAAATTAAAATTGAGATTGAGAAAATTATTTTTCAAATAATTACTCAAACCAAACCATTTTTATCAGACATGATCCAAAATGTTGATTTAATGGTTAAAGCAGATTTTCTTAATGCTGCCCAATTACTGGTAGAAAGATGGAAACAAAACACTAACCAAGAAGTTTGCTGTTTTGATGTTGGTCAAACTGTAGACATAAAAGGATTATCTCATCCTATAATGGCAATTGATTTTGAAATGGTAGCCAATGATATTTCCTGGAAAGGGTGCTTCGTTATTTCTGGTCCAAATGCCGGAGGTAAAACAGTTTTATTAAAGTCTGTTTCTTTAAGCGCTTGTTTAGCAGCAATTGGCTTGCCAGTGCCAGCAAGTTCTTTTGTTTTGCCAAAAGATTGTCAAAACTTATGGGTAGAGCTTGGTGATGATCAAAGTGTCGTTGAGCATGTTTCAACGTTTTCAAGTCATCTTTTAAGGTTGAAAGAAATATTAAATAATACCCAAGCTGGAGATTTGATTTTTATTGATGAATTGGCCTCAGGGACATCCCCAGAAGAAGGTCAGCCACTTGCTCAAGCGATAATTGAGGAATTTTTACAAAAAAAAGTTTTTTTATTATTAACTACTCACTTTGGTAGAATTAAACAATTTTCTTTGTCCAACGAAAAAGTTCGAATTGGGGCAATGAATTTTGATTCAGACAATAATAAATCTGATTATAATTTAATTTTGGATATTCCCGGAGAATCTTCTGCATATGAAACAGCATTAAGTTTAGATTTTCCTAAGTCAATTATAACTAGAGCCCAAGAGTTAAAAGGTGATGTTTCCGAAGATTTTAAGCAAGCCATACTAAGACTTGAAGAATCAAGAAAAGGCTTTGTAAATAAAAAAATTGAACTAGATAATCAATTAAGCGAAGTAACTTTAAACAACAAAAAGTTAGAAAAAAAATTACAAGATATTTTTAATCAAAGAGATCAAATGATAAACCAAGAAGCTCAAGACTCTCTAAAGTACCTTCGAGATATAAGAGAACACATATCAAAAAAAGCTAAAGAATTTAGTCAGTCGGGAAATGCCCAAAAAATATTTAATCAAATATCAGATGGCATAACTAGTGTTAAAGAAAAAACCATTTCGGTTACCAGTGAAGTAAAAGAAAGTTTTAGTGCCGACTTTAATGTTGGCGATTGGGTTGAGGTTCAAGGACTAGGATTAGGATTAGTTGAAGATTGTCCAAGAGACCAATCTAAGAAAAAATCTGTATTTAAAGTAAAAGTTGGAAAATTTTCAACTAATATTGAAAAACAAAGATTGTTTCCAGCAGCCAAAACAAAAATTGACCATCAAAAAAATATTCAAAAACAAGCGGCAGTTGCTGAGCAAAGAAACAATGTCATAAGAAGTACAACCGCTAAAAGAGCAAGTTCCTCCTGTGACCTTCGAGGCCTGCGAAGTAATGATGCAATTACCAAATTAGATCAATGGATTTCTAAAGCTTTAAATTCTGATTCACCTTCGCTAACAATTATTCATGGTCACGGAACTGAAGTAATAAAAAAAGCAGTTCGCTCACATTTAAAAAATCAATATCCCCAATACAATACCCGTACAGGGTCATGGCCTGGTGAAGGCGGAGACGGAGTAACAATTTTAGAGCTTTGATGGGGGAATCTTTCACCCTTATTGCTCGCTAATGTATGGTATACACTGCGCTCCCAATAATGAGGCTGTTGCCAAACGTCTATCTTTAAGTTTTTCTCTCGCTCATGTACTATTTCACGTACACTTCACTCGCTGCAAAACTCAAATCTAAACATTTGGTAACAGCCTCATAAAGATAAAATCTCCCAAGCCCGGATGTTTCATCAAGATTTGAGTCAAATTTAATAGAGATTTTTGAATATACACTTTGTAATTTTTGAAGCTGATAGCCACGGCACTACCAGCAAAGAAATTTCAGAGAGTATATTCGAAAAGATCATTAAATTTGGCCAAAGACTGATGAAACACCCGGGCCAACTCAAAGCTCTAAAATAAAAATACACAGTAAGAAAGTAGGATGTTTCACCCTTATTGCTCGCTAATGTATGGTATACACTGCGCTCCCAATAAAGATAAAATCTACAGCTCTTCTTTCATGAAGGTCTCGGTACACTTTGTGTGCCAGCCCGAAGGCCTGGCTCCAAAGCTTGTACGAGACCTTCATGAAAGTGCACAGTATCTGTTTACATGCTATAAATTATCTATATATGATGAATCGAAATTTAGCTTTAGAGTTTGTTAGAGTCACAGAAGCCGCAGCAATAAACAGCGCCAAGTTTATGGGTAGAGGCGATAATGAGGCTGCTGACCAAGCAGCAGTGGATGCTATGAGAAAAGCAATGGAGCGTTTAGATGTTAAAGGAACTGTAGTAATAGGTGAAGGGGAAAGAGATGAAGCACCAATGCTTTATATTGGTGAAAAATTTGGTAGTGGAAATGATGACTCACCAAAAGTCGATGTAGCTCTTGATCCTCTTGAAGGAACAACAATTTGTGCTCTTGGAAGATATGATGCTTTATCAGTTATTGCTATAGCGGAAAAAGGAAATTTTTTGCACGCACCTGATACATACATGGATAAAGTTGCTACTGGTCCTGAGTCTATTGGTAAAATAAAATATGAAATGAGTACTTCTGAAAAAATTTCTTGTGTTGCTCAATGTAGAAACATAGCTATAAATGAAGTAACTGTTTCTATTCTTGAAAGAGAAAGACATCAAAAATTAATTTCTGATGTTAGAGAACTTGGTTGCAGAATTAGATTAATTCCAGATGGTGATGTATCAGCAGCAATTTCTACTTGTAATAGAGATACTGGTGTTGATATTTTACTAGGTGCAGGCGGAGCTCCTGAAGGTGTAATTTCTGCTGCAGCATTAAAATGCTTAGGTGGCGAATTTTTTGGTAAGCTTCAATGGCGTAACGAGAATGAAAAACAAAGAGCCACTAAAATGGGAATACAAGATCTTGATAAAGTTTACACCAGAGATGAATTAGCCAAAGGTGATGTTATGTTTGCAGCAACAGGTGTAACTGATGGATCTTGGTTAAAAGGAGTTAAGTTTGTTACTGGAGGAGCTAAAACTCACTCAATTGTTATGAGGAGTTTTTCTGGAACAACTAGAGAAATAAATGCAGTTCATTGCTTTAAAACTAAGCCTGATTTTAAGTAGATGAAGATATATTTATTTATTTTATTGTTTTTTCAAGCATTAAATTTATTTGCTGTTGAGGAAAAGAAAGTTGCCATTTTGCCATCTGCTGGAATTGGTTTTAAGGATAATGATAGGTATACTCAATTTGATTTAACTTTGGGTTACTCTGTTAATGACTCTTTTTTAATTGGCATTGCTTCTAAATATAACTATAATTTAAAAGACAATAGAGCTGATAAAGGTTTAGTTTTTTTTGGAATGGATTTTCGTTGGTTTTTTGAGCCTTTTGAGTTTGCAGTAGTTCCAGGTGTGCGAATTGTAAATTTCAATCAAAATACTGTCACTAATATAAAAAGAGATATTTTTACGGTTATTGGTGAAGCTAACTATTTATTTAAATTGAGAGACAGGATTTTTTTATCTACTGGAGTTCAGGGTAGTTATCCTTTTTCAGATAGCGAAAAGACATTATATTCTATAAATTTTGGGTTAAGGTTTTTTATTTAACAGCCGATAGCTTTATTAGTGATCAAAAAAAGAAGTGAAGTACTAAAAAATCTTCAAGAAAATATATATGTATTTAATGCTTTTAGCACGTGGATAGTTTTATTTGCTGCTACAGTAGTGTTGAATTATCATTTATTTAAAGACTCTCCTATTATTTCTCTAATCGTAGCTTTTTTTAGTCTTAAAGCTGCCGAAATTATAAATATAAATTTTTTATACAAGAAAAAATATTGGCTTAGGTTGGTTAGTATTTGTATTTTCTTTAATGTTTTTTTAAAATTATATTCTACTTTAACTAATGCAAATTTATCTTTATTATTACTGTCATTAGTTAGCGCTATGATATCAATTAATATTAGATATGATTTGATTAAAACAATTTTCAGTTTTGCTTTATTGGCAATATGCTGTTCATTTTGGTTTTATATTAATCAGACTGCTTTTGTGAATGTTTATACAATTATTCCATACATGGTTTTAAGCTTAGTTATTACTTTTATATATTATGTATATATGCGAAAGTTGAATCTTAAGATTAAGAAAAATTTAAAAGATATTGGTCCTCAAAAACAATTTGATACAGGAAAAATTCATAAAGATAGAATTTATTCAATTGGTCAATTAAGTGCAAGTTTAGGTCATGAAATCAGTACACCTTTAACAAATATTGGCGGACATGCTAGCAATATTCTCACCACAGCAAGAGAAAATAATAATGAACTAGTTATTGGTAGTGCTCAGCGAATAAAAGATAATTTGTTAAGAGTCACTAAAATTGTCCATGCAATGCGGAGATTTTCTTCAAAACAATCTGAAGGAGATTTTCAAAATTTTTTACTCAAAGACTTACTTAAAGATGTTGATTCCCTTGTGTTTTCAACAATCAATTTAAATAAAATAAATTTTAAATTAGGGCTATTTAATCAATCAGTAAAAATTTTTGGAGACGAAATTCAAATCACTCAGGTTTTGGTTAACTTGATTAAAAACGCAGTTGATGAACTTAAAAACACGCCAACGAAAAACATTACTCTAAATTATCAGTTAGTAGATGGTAATCATAATTTTTATATAACCGATAGCGGTAATGGAATCCCTCATGAGCTGAAAGAAAAAATTTATACAAGTTTCTTTTCTACTAAAAAATTAGGTGAAGGCACCGGCCTTGGGCTACATATAAGTAGATTAATAGCTAAAAAACATCATGGAAAACTTTACCACGAGCTTACCAGAGACGGTTTTGGAGTTATAAATGGAACTAAGTTTATTTTAAGTATTCCTGTTGATTTAGAAAGCAAATTTCCTCCTCTGGAAAAAGTGGCATAAGCTTTATTTAGTACCTTTGTAAAGAATTGATTAATTTTCATTAAATTATAAGTATTTTATACAAAACTTATGAAAGTCGTTAAAGTATTATACAACTACTGTCGATATTATAATCAGTATGAATTTAAGTTGGAAAGATATTGAGCATATACATGTTGTTCGAAAATTAAGAGAAATTATATCAAATTGGTTTAAGGTAGATATATTGTTTGTTGATAATCATGGGAAAATAAGAAATTTATCGGGTGTTGAAGCTGGAAAGTGGAAAAATAATTTAATTCACAATTCTTTTGAATCTTCAAATTTAAATATTTTAAAAAAATTAGCAGAAAATGAAAATGAGTTTCACGCAGCAAATAATCCAGAAAAACATGAGTTTATGATTAGTAGTGAGCTACATGGAGTGTCTTTTCCAATTATATTAAGAAGAGAGTATTTAGGCTGCGTAATGGCAGTTTGTTATAGAACAAAGGATAAAATAGTATCAAAAAAATCATTTGAAGAATTTTCTAAAGAAATCAAAATTTCAAAAAGTGATATGTCAGAATTTTTTATGTCTTTTCATAAAATTGAAGAAGCAGATCGAAAATACTTTCATGATTTAGTTAATTTAATAACCCAAGAAATTATGGCACTACACTTAGAACTTTCTGAAAAAGAAGAAAGAATTCAAGCATTGCAAAATGATCTGGGCGAGAGACATAGCTATAGTTCAATGGTTGGTAAATCTAAGCCAATGCAAGACTTATATAGTCTTTTAGATAAGATAAAAAATACAGAAAGTATAGTTTTAGTTGAAGGGGAAAATGGAACAGGTAAAGAGCTTATAGCCAAAGCTATTCATTATAATTCTGCTCGAAAAGATAAAGGGTTTTTAGCTATTAACTGTGCTGCCTTTAATGATAATTTACTAGAAAGTGAATTGTTTGGCCATGTTAAAGGAGCTTTTACGGGAGCAGTACGAGACCGCAAAGGATATTTTGAAAGTGCAGATAAGGGCACTCTTTTTATGGATGAAATTGGTGATATCTCCACGTCTATGCAAGTAAAGCTGCTTCGTGTTTTACAAGATGGCACTTTTACTCCTGTAGGAAGTAATGAAATGAAAACAGTAAATGTTAGAATTATTGCTGCAACCAATAGAAACTTAAAAAGAATGGTTGAAGAAAATGAATTCCGCCAAGACCTTTATTTTAGGTTAAATGTAATTGGGATTAGAGTTCCAAAATTATCAGAAAGAAAAGATGATTTACCTCTGTTGGTAGAGCATTTTTTAAATAAATCTTCAAAAGATAAAGGCTTAGTTCCAAGAAAAATTTCAAAAATGTCGATGGAAAAATTATTTGATTATGAATGGCCTGGAAATATTAGAGAATTAGAAAATGAAATGGAAAGATGTACGGTATTGTCTGGTGAAGAGACATTAATAACTCCTGATATGTTATCTCCAAGAATTCAACAAGTAAGTAGCTCTAATGGATCAAATAGATCAAGAACAGTTGGTAAGCTAAGAGACGCTGTTGAGGAATTAGAACGTGGAATAATTCGAGATGGTTTAAGAAGAAATAATTGGAATAAATCACAGCTAGCAAAAGAGATTGGAATCTCTAGGGCTGGACTATTGATGAAGATCGATAAATATGGCTTAGACAAACGAACTTATTCAAGAAATGAAGCTAATTTAAAAAAATCTAATGGATAAATAATTTAGACACTCTCAAGAGATTAAATTATTTAATAAATTTTTCTGCTCTTAATTTGTAGATATTTTAGACAGCACTGGTAAGTTGTTAGTTAGTTTGATCATGTAAGTAACTGAAATCAGTATTTAAATTATGGACCCATTCTTGCTCCTATAGCCTGTGAAGGTGTGCATGCATAATGGATGAATTACAGGAAAAGCTTAAACATACAAGAGCACAGCTTTCGCATGCAACTCATCTTAATCATCAATGGATAGATTCTGCAAAAAGAGGAGTTTTTGGTTCTCTAAAAAGTTTTAATCCAAAGCTTCAAACTATATACACTCAATTAATTAAAATAATGCCTATGCTAAATATGCCTATTACTTTAGTTGGCCCAAGTGGTGTAGGTAAAAACACAACCGCTCTTCAATGGCATGAGCTTCATCAACTATTTAGAAAGATTGATGAAAAATATTCTGGAAGATTCTCAACAGTTAAGGCCTCTCAGCTAACTCCTGGTTTCTTTTCAAATATTATTAAAAAAAACACTCGAGGTGATACTTATTTAATTGAAGATATAGAAAATTTTTCTCTTGCTTCTATTGATGAATTTTTAGCTTTTATGAATAAAGTTTCTAGTCCTAGCTTTGATCAAGAAAATTCTCCTGTTCTTATTCTGTCTTCTACTCAAAACTTAAATTTTAATATAAATACCCATTCGATTCCTTTGGAGTTAATTGCTGTACTTTCTGCTAATTTATTTTCTATTCCTAGGTTGTTTGATAGATATGAAGACTTTGAGTTGATAATTACTCAATCTTTAAAAAAGTTAAATGTTTTGAATTATAAGCAGTCTAGAACGTGGATTAATTTTCTAAAATCTTTTGATTACAAAAACAATATATTGGATTTAAATTTTTATTTAAAAACTTGTTGTGATTTGTTTGGTAAAGATTTTACCAGTTGGGATTTTAAAGTTGCTAGCCAAAAGCTTAATTCATATAAAATAGAAACTTTGAATGAATCAAATCAATATAAAATTTCGAAGAATTTATTATTAGAAACGATATCAATTTGTGATAGTAATTATAAACTTGCAGCAAAAAAATTAAATCTGTCCCTAGGAAGATTTATAGAATATATGTTATATTTTGGAATTCGTTAATAAGACTGCTTTAAAAAAGATTTTTGGATATATTAAATTAGAACAAATATTTATTTAGGGTGTTTCTTTATGACTTTGAGTGGGTAAAATGCAATTCAGTTATCGGTTATCAGTTTTATAAAAAATATATTGTTCGTATTGTTCATAAAAAATACCTCCCAGCACTGGGTGAGGAGATATTTTTTATGAACAATACCCAACTATCGAAGTTTAAAACTTATCAATTAGCAGTTAAAAACTTTCATAACTGTCATCAGTTGCAATTGCCGTATTTTCTTAAAAACCAAATACCTAGAGCATCAAGCTCTATTGCTTTAAATTTAGCTGAAGGTAGTAATAGAAATACGACTAAAGATAAGCTAAGGTTTTATAATTATTCAATTAGCTCCCTAAGGGAAGTCCAGGCATCATTAGATTTAGCTAATATCAAAGTTAACAAAAACTCAATTTTTGATACTTTAGGTGCACATTTATACAAACTAATTAAATCTACCCACTCAAAGTAATAAAAAGGCTTTAGGGTTTTCTAAGATATTGTGAGATTAATACTTTGTTCCTGCCTGTTTTTTTTGCATTATAGAGAGCTTTGTCTGCTCTATCCAAAAAATCAATTGGGTCAATAGTTTTTGGTGCTTCTAGAATATTAATTCCAGCTGAAATTGTTACTTTAATTTCTTTGTTTTCGTAGATTAAAGTTTTCTTCTCAATTGTTGCTCTAATTCTCTCTGCTAAAATTTTTATTCCAGTTAGTTCTTCGTTTCTAGTTAAAATAACAAATTCTTCACCACCGTATCTAGCAAAAACATCTTCATTTCTAATTAATCCCTGAACAATTAATGAAATTTCTTTAAGGACTAAGTCTCCAGCTATATGGCCAAATGTATCATTAACTTTTTTAAAATGATCAATATCAAAAATAATAACTCCTAATGAATTATCTTGAGATTTTCGTCTCATTGAAGGTATTTCTCGTTGTAAAATTTCAAAAAAATGTCTTCGGTTATATGCTCCAGTTAATACATCTTTTGTTGCTTGGTCATATACATCTAATCTAGCTTCAGCTTCAGATTTAGGCACAAAAGCAAAAATCATCGTGGTTTCTTCGCCAATTTGTATTCTATCGCCATCTTCTAATTGATGAACTCCTAATATTTTTTCTCCATTTATATTTGTTCCATTTGTTGATTTCAAATCTTTAACAAAACACACTCCATCTGATGTCTTAAAAAGCTCTATGTGTTTTCTTGAACATCCAGGGTCAAGAAGTCTAATGTCAGCATCTTTTCCTCTGCCCATGGTTACTTTTCTATTGTTGTTGAGTAAAAAAAGCTGTCCTTGGTGTGATCCTCTGGTTATTTGGAATATTGGAATTATGGATCCTTCAGTGCTAAGATCATTTCTTCCATTTATTGAAATTATTGTACTTGTTCCTTCACTTGTCTCTTGGCTAAACTCACCATTGGGTTTTTTCTTTGCGTTTGAACTACTCATTTTTTATATTTATATAACTGAACTTTCTAATATCTATATCGGGCTTAAGTAATTAATATTTAAACCTATTTTATTAATTTTTTGGTAATTGTAACGTTTTATTGACCTAGCATGGTAAATACTGCTTAATAGGTGAAAATGAAGCGTCAAAATATTGTTTTACTCAGTAAGCCTCAAATTTTAGAGGTATTTGAAAAAATGGGTGAGCCTAGCTTTAGGCATACCCAGGTAGTTAGATGGCTTTGGAAGAATATGGTAACTAGCTTTGATGAAATGACTAATGTTTCTTTATCTTTAAGAGAAAAGTTGACGCAAGAATTTTATATTAAATGGCCAAAAATAATTCAAAAACAAAAATCTAATGATGGAACAATTAAGTACTTAGTTGAGCTTGAGGATGGAAAAACTGTCGAAAGTGTTTGGATTCCAAGAACAGACCAAGGAAGAGTTACTTTGTGTGTGTCTTCCCAGGTTGGTTGTAGAATAGGTTGCAAGTTTTGTTTAACTGCTCAGCAGAAAACAGAACGTGATTTAAGTGCTGGAGAAATTGCGGCTCAATGTAGAATTATGCCCGCGTTTGAAAGGTTAACTAATGTTGTATTAATGGGAATGGGTGAACCTTTTGATAACTATGAAAATGTTATTGGCGGATTGGAATTAATTACTGACCCAAGTTGCTTAGAGATTGCTCCAAGAAGAATAACTGTCTCAACTAGTGGTCTTATTCCAAAGATAAAATCTTTTGTGAAAGATACTAAATGCAGGCTAGCCATCTCTTTAAATGCCTCAAACGATGTGACTAGAACTCAGCTAATGCCAATTAATAAAGCGTATAATCTTCAAAAACTAACCGATGCTTTAAAGGAAATATCATCAGATGATTACCCTAGGCAGCAAAAAAGTAATTTCTATATCACCTTTGAATATATTTTAATTAAAGGCTTAAATGACCAGCCTATTCATGCACATGAAGTAGCAGAATTACTAAAAGGTATTCCGTGTAAAATTAATTTATTACAATACAATGAAAATCCAAATATACCATTTAAAAGACCTGACTTAAAAACAGTTATGAAATTTCAAGATATCTTAAGGCATGAAGGTTATCTAGTTTTTATTCGAAGCTCAAGGGGAAGAGATATTTCTGCAGCTTGTGGCCAGCTTGCTTCTGAATCAAAAAGAGAAAGTTTGCCTAGCGGCTCTGTGGTTGATCAGCTTGAAAACAATTTTATTAATAAAAAAAGACCACCTTCAATGAATTATAAAAGTATATGACTATTGAATTAACTGCTACGGATTTGAATTCCAAAGGTGAAGGTGTGGCTCGTGATGAGAATGGAAAAGTGTATTTTATACCCAACCTTTGGATTGGTGAAACCGCTCAAGTGGAAGTAATCTCAGAGAGAAAAAGCTGGGGTAGGGCCAAGATTATAAAATTAGTTAAAAGTTCTTCTTCTAGAGTTGCAACTATTTGTGAGCATAGAAAAGGTGAGAAAAAATGCGGCGGCTGTTCTTGGTTAGAGATAGATTACCAAGAACAAGTTATCCAAAAAAAGAAGAAACTTTCTTCTTTACTTAAAAAAATTGATTATAAAAAAGATTTTGTCTTTCATCCCGCAGAATCAAATCATTCTTTTAGAAATAGAGTTAAATTATTATTAAATAAAGGACGAGTTGGTTTTAGAGTTTTTGGCGAGCATGAATTTTTACCAATTGATAACTGTAAGATGTTAAAGCCAAAACTTCAAGATGAATTTTCAAGTTTAAAAAATAAATTTAAGGACTTTGAAGACGGAAATGTTTTTTACTTTTTAAAAAATAACGAGATTAAGGACTCCTATAATAAGCCAGATCCTTTTCAACAGGCTAATCCAGAGCAAAATTCATTGCTTAAGGAAATAATATCAAAACAATTAGGAGATAAAGAATATAATTTTTTAGAGCTTTATTGTGGCTCAGGTAATTTTACTGATTTACTTATTAAAAATAACAACTCCAATGTAGTTGCTGCAGATGTATTTATTGAACCAGAGTCTTGGATTACTAACCATAAAAAAGTTAAAGCTTTAAAGGCAAATTTAATGATAGAAGCTAGAAGATTAGAATTCTATAAAAAAATTAAATCTCAGCCCGATGCTCTTTTTTTAGATCCTCCGCGAAGTGGATGTAATTTTATTGGAGAATTGACTAAGAAATTTCCTACAATTGACGAAGTTATTTATGTATCTTGTAGTCCAGAATCTTGGTTAAGAGACGCAAAAATATTGTCTGAACAAGGATTTATTTTGGATGATTTTTCAGGAATCGATTTCTTCCCAAATACTCCTCATATTGAAATTTATTCATATTTTAGAAATATTAATAATTAAATTATGCTTTTGTTTTTTTGCAAGTAAAAGCAATTTTTTATAAGAAATATTATTTTTAATAGCATATTTTTCTATATTTGGGATCCAATCTAAATATGTTGCAAGTCCTAATATCCAGGCGTTATTAATTGTTTCCTTTTTAAAGGTTTTTTTGATTAGACCACTTGATTTAAAAAGCTGATAAATCTCATTAAATAATTCATCTCTTTTATTTAGGTCTTTATTATTTTTATAAAAATTTCTAGCTTTGTTAATTGAAGTTTGGACAGCCTTAATCATTAATATATTTTGTTTTTCTGACTGGTTAATTTTTATTTGCCATAATTTTTTATCTTTTGATACAAAATATTTTGAATTAATAAAGTCTTTCATTGCTTTTCTTGCATACCAGGTTGCCAGGGCTTCATTGAAATCTGCATTATCTTTTAGGTAAACTTGTTTGTGAACAAGTTCATGGATTAGAGTTTCAATTAAATTAAAATCATCGTTTAACATGGTGGAATATATCGGGTCAGATAACCATCCTAAAGTTGAGTAAGCGCTAACTTTTCTTCTATGGGTGTCTAGTCCTTGATTTATTAATTTCTTTTCTAGTTTTTTGGCATCTTCTTCTTTGAAAAAACCTTTATAAGGTAATTCCCCATAAATTGGATATTTAAAATTATAAGGCTCTAGTTTATTTTTATAAGCTGCATTTACTGCCTGAATAAGGTAGTCATTTTGAAGATAGACATATGTTGAATAACTTGTGTCTATATTAAATTTTAGCTCATTTTTACAAAATTGAATTACCTTCTGGGCTAATTTTAATTTTTCCTTTGTTTCAACGTCTATATTCTTGTTTTTTATCAGCGTATTAATTTTTTTTGCTTTTAATAATATGCTTCCTTGGTGAAGGCCTTGATCTAATAGGTAAAATGGAAGGCTGTCACAATTAGATAATAAGATAAGACACAAAACCAAACTATTTCTCATAAAACGAGCATAGCTAAATATTAAATTATCACAAGTTTTCAATAAAATTCTTGCTTTAAATAGCTTATATACTTATTCTTAAAATTCAAATGAGAGGAAGATCTTTTATACTTCAAAAGTATATATTTTTTGAAATTTTAAAATCTTCTTTTGTTGGTTCGATAATTGCTATATCTATTTTGTTTTCATTGCAACTGTTACGCTTGACCAGAAAAATTATTCAATTAGACGTAGATTTTGAAGTTTTATTAAAGCTTTTTTTTGGTATTTGCGTAGGTTTCCTTCCTGCAGTTTTACCAATAGCATTTATAATGGCAGTAATGCTAGTTGTAAATAGAATGTCTGTAGACAAGGAATTTGTTTCTTTGTTTTCAATTGGTATTTCCTATAAGAAATGTTTACAGCCAATTTTGGTAGCAGCATTAATGTTTTCGGTATTCACTGGCTTTGTATCTCTTAAACTTGGGCCTTATGGTTATGATCTTTTTCAAAAAACTTTAGCAGAAAGTATGAGCAAAAACATTACTAATGTTATAAGGGCAAAAGTTTTTAATAAAGATTTTTTGAATCTAATGATTTATGTCAATGAAATAACTGAGGAAGAACAAGAGTTTAAGGGCGTTTTTATTCAGGATGAAAATAATTTTCAAGACCCCGTATATATTTACTCAAATTCTGGCAAATGGATGATAGATGATAAAAGAGAAAATGGGAAGTTGGTTTTAAAAAATGGATATATTTTCTCCTATGGTGAAAGTACAGACTCTTTTAGGAAAATTAATTTTGAAGAATATAATTTGAATGCACATTTTAATATTTCAGCAATAAATAACAGTGGTTCCCCGACTAGTTGGTCATATGCAAAATTAAAAAAAAAGGAACAAGCTGTTCTAATGTCAAAAAACGGAAATCCAAAATCTATTTGGGTTGAAATATCTAGAAGGTTTGCACTAATTTTCTTTAGTATATTTTGCATTCCTTTGGCTTTTTCTTTAAGCATGAGCACAAAAAGATCAATTAAAAACAGAGCAATTTTACTGTCTATAATTGTTTCCTTAATCTATTGGCTTAGTTATTCTTCCATTTTTTCTTTTATTTTAAAATCTCCTTTAGGAGTTTTCTCAACTAATCAATTGGTTGTTTGGTTATTAGTCTGGATACCAAATATTTTAATGCTAACGATAGGTTTTGTTTTACTTAATGGCCTAAGGAGGCCATTGAATTAAATATTACATATTACAAATAAAGACATACCAAGAGTCTACGTTGTTTTTAGGCTTAGTGATTTTCCTATTAGTTAATCTACAATTTTTATTGTCAATATCTCTTTTCTTTGAAACCAGAATAGTTTTCATTGGGTTTAAAGATATTTCTTCTTTTGAGAAAAATTTATATACTGCTAATAGTTTTCTGTCATTAAAGCTTACAGAGTCTGCAGAGAAATTTTGCTTTAATAAATTTATTTCACTACTCCACTGATCCCAGCCGATATAATTATTAAGAGTTGTTGCATTATGAAGTTTGTTTTTTAAAAATTGATTACTACTTAGTATCGAATGCTTTTTTATATTGCTTCCAAATGGGGTGAATAATCCAAAAATTCCAAGACATATTAATAGCTGAGCAAGGATAATTATAATTGGAGTGATCCTTTTTTTATAGCATTGAGATATTACCAATATTAATACTGGTATTGCACAGGCTATTATAAGTTCAAGGCTTAAGGTTTTTAATGGAGCTAAAAATATTGAGAGACAAAATAAAGATATCCAAAGAATTTGTGTCCCAATTAATTTGGTCTTTTTTTGGTTGGTGAAAAATTTTCTAATATTTTTAATTGTGAAAAATAAACAATAAGTTACTAAGGCTGGGCCAATAATTATTAGTATGTATTTTGATTTTTCAAATATGAAATCAAAGCTACTATGGGTTAGGAAAACTGAAGTAAACAAGCTTTCATTTACATATTGGAAAAGATAATTAGAAGTTGACCATAGGTTTGCAGCAGCGTAAACGCAGCTAGAAATCAAACAGGTGAATAAAATTGTATTAACTACTCCTGCTCCGGAGATTATAAAAATAACAGAAGGAATAATTGCCCAAGGAGTTGAGATGAATAAAAGTGAAACACATATTGCCGCAATGGTAGTTAGTTTGTATCTAAAATCTGTATTGTCTCCAGGGAAGCTGCTGTCTGACCTTGTTCTTAAAAGCCTAGCAAGTGTAAGAAAAAATAAGCTAAGTAAAAATATATTTATTGAGTGAGGATGAATAAATTGATTAAGCGTTAAGAAATATGGATGAGTTATAAGGCAAAAAATCTGTCTTTTTTGAATTGGTTTCTTTTGTACCCACTCGATTGTTTTGCCAATAAACAATGGAGCCATTACCATAGATAAAAAATTTGGGATTAATCGAACAGAGAGTTGTTTGAAGAATAATGGGTTGTTATTGATGACTTTTTCTGGAATTAGATTTGATATAAATAATTCATTTATATTTAAGACAAGGTGATGTATGTTTTTTATGTCTGCGTTTATGCTATTTAACCAAATCAAAGCTTCTTCTGGGCTAATGCCGGCTTGGCAAGCTAGGTATGTTTTAATAACAAAAAATACTAAGCAAAAAAATGCTAAAAGAATCATTTAGGCTCTTTTCTGCCAGTTTAAAATTGGCAGTCTTGCTGCCATTGTTTCATTAACTTTAGAGGTTGGTGCATTAATAGGTGCATTTTTAAAGTATTTTTCGAAGCCATCTTTTGCTTTGGCTTCTTCGCTAATTTTAATCATTGCTTGGCAAAAAGATTCAACAGTTTCTAAACTTTCAGTTTCAGTTGGCTCTATCATGATTGCTCCATTCACAAGCAGCGGAAAATAAATTGTTGGTGGATGAAATCCATAATCGATTAATCTTTTAGCAATATTAATGGTACTAACTCCAAATTCTTTTTGATATTCATCGCTAAAAACAACTTCATGCATACAGTTTTGCTCATATGCAAGTTTATAGTATGGACTTAGTCTGTTTTTAATGTAATTAGCAAGTAAGACTGCGTTTTCTCCTACATTCCTAATTCCAGTTGGTCCCAGTTCTCTTATGTAAGTGTAGGCTCTTACCATCATAAGAAAATGACCATAAAAATCTTTAACTTTGCCAATACTGTTTTCTAAATCGAAATTAAATTTGAACAAGTTAGCGTTCTTAGAGCTTTTTTCTAAGGTTGGTGTCGGCAAAAAAGGAATTAATTTGTTACTTACAGCAACACCACCGCAGCCTGGTCCTCCTCCACCATGTGGAGTTGTAAATGTTTTGTGTAGATTAAAATGCATTACATCAACACCAGCATCTCCTGGCCTAGTAATTCCAAGCATGGCATTTAAGTTTGCTCCATCACAATACACAAAACCATTTTTTTCATGAATAATATCACAAACTAGTTTTATATCTTTTTCAAATAATCCAAGAGTACTTGGGTTAGTGATCATTATTGCGGCTACATTGTTTTTGGCAACTAATGATTTTATTTTTTCAACATCAAGTAATCCATTTTCATTAGTTTTAATTGGCTCAATTTCATATCCACACATAGCAGCAGTAGCAGGATTTGTCCCATGGGCAGAGTCAGGAATCAAAACTTTAGTGAAATTATTATTATTTTTTTGATGATAAGCTTGTATCATTCTTATTCCGGTATACTCTCCTTGAGCGCCAGCTGCCGGTTGCAAGCTAACCCTGGATAATCCTGAGATTTCAGCTAACAAGTTTTCAAGTCGATACATTAGCTCTAAGGCTCCTTGTGCATGTTCAACAGGTGTAAGAGGGTGAAGGTTTAGAAAGCCAAAAAATGATGAAGTAAGTTCGTTTATCCTTGGGTTGTACTTCATGGTACAAGATCCAAGCGGATAAAATCCAGCGTCGATGTTATAGTTTAAATAAGAAAGATTTGTATAATGCCTAATTACCTCTGGTTCACTTAGTTCAGGCAAGTTCAGGTTACTCATTCTTCTTCTTGAATTTTCATAGTTTACTTCTGGGAATTCATCTTTTTCATTTAAACTGTATCCACATCTTTCATTTTTACTTTTATCAATGCTAAGTGGAACAAGTGGATTAGGTGCTGGTGATTTAAAAAACATAATATATTTGTTACTCCAGTATTGTACTTTTAAATATTGAAAGAATTTGATTCAGTTGTTTAATGCTATGGCGCTCTGTAAAAGCAAGCGAAATACCCTTAGGGAAAAGAGAGTTACTGCTCTGTTTGATTTGTCCAATCAAGATATTATTTTTAATGCAAGTTTGATAAAAGTTTTCAAAGTTTAGTTGGTTTTTAATATTAAAGAAAATTGTAACTTCATTGAAAAAAGATTTTGGGAGAATTTTTATTTCAGTTTGTTTATGTTCTGACAATATTTCATTGATTTTATATTCAAAGTAGCAAGCGCGATTATGACAAAGTTGATTAACTTTTTTTAAACCCTTTGGTCCCATTAGAGTAAGGTACATTCCTGCTCGAATCATCATCAAGTTTTGGTTAGAACAAATATTGCTAGTAGCTTTATCTCTTCTAATGTGTTGCTCTCTTGTGGCTAAAGTTACACAGTAAACTTTTCTGTTGTTGCTGTCGGTAGTTTGGCCAACAATTCTTCCAGGCATTTGTCTTAAATACTTTTCTTGAGTGCACATTAGCCCAAGGTATGGGCCACCAAAACCCATTGGGATTCCAAGGGCTTGGCCTTCTCCGGTTACAATATCTATTTGGTATTCACCAGGTGGCTTTAGTGAGGCCATAGAAATTGGGTTAGTAATATGGGCGATACTAATTGCATTATTTGATTCTGCGATTGCTTTAAGTGTTTTCCAGCTTTCACAAAGTCCCCATTTATTTGGAGAGGTAATTACTACAGCGGCTATGTCCTCTTTTTCTTGATGTTCTAATTCTTCGACTGTGATAAATTCTTCTTCTGTTAGGAGTTTTATTTTTATACCTTTAGGTAGCAAATAACTTCTTAAAACTTCAATTGTAGAATTATAAATTCCGGGACTTACTAAAACAGTTCCAGTTTTTTTCTTTTTAATTCTTAAAGCCATTAAAATAGCTTCCATTAGTGCGGTTGATCCGTCGTAAAGTGAAGCATTGGAAACAGGCATAGAAAATAACTCACATATTAAAGATTGAAATTCAAAAATTAGTTGTAATGTTCCTTGAGAAATTTCTGGTTGATAAGGAGTGTATGCGGTAAGGAATTCTCCTCTGTTAACAATTTGATCAATTATAGTAGGCCATGTGTGATGATAAACCCCTTGGCCAATAAAGCAGGCCATTTCAGCGCCGGTGTTTTTATTTGCTAGTAGTGTAAGGTGTTCAACTAACTGCTGTTCACAAATTGATGAATCAATATCAAGAGGCTGATCAAGTTTTAGTTCATCAGGGATATTGGTAATTAAATCTTCAAATTTATTAACATTGCATTTTTGAAGAATGTCTTTCTTGTCTTTTTTAGTTAGTGGATGGTATCTCATTTTAATTTAAACAGATAAGCTCCTATATTTTTCTGAATTTAATAAACTTTGTAATTCTTTTTCAGAAGAAATTTCTACTTCAAGCATCCAAGCTTGTTTGTATGGGTCAGAGTTAACAATAGCAGGGTCATTAATTACATCTTCATTTACAGAAATAACTTTTCCATTTATTGGGGCATATAAGTCTGAGACTGCTTTGACACTTTCTACTGATCCAAATGATTGTCCTTTTTTAAGTTCAAAGCCAATTTCGGGCAATTCAACAAATGTTATGTCTCCAAGTGAAGATTGAGCAAAGTCAGTTATTCCAACTTTAACTTTCTTTGAGTTTTCTTTTGGCAAAACCCACTCATGGTCCTCTGTGTATAAATAGTTGTCTTCTATGTTGCTCATTTTTTTACTCCTTAATTAATGGAAAATTTTTTAAATAGAATTTAATTTTTTTGTCTCTGATTTTTAAAAAAATTATATCTTCAGGATAATTTTTATCTATCTTTACTATCCCAATTCCTTTTCTTAGTGTTGGCGAGAAGCAGCCAGATGTTACAATTCCAATTTGTTTATCATTAGAGTCAAACAAAATCATATCTTTTCGTGGGGCTCTAGCGTTTTCCGAAATTAGCCCAAAAAGTTTTTTTTGCTGATCTGATTTATGCTTTTCAAGATAGTCCTTGCCAATGAAGTCCTCATTTAAATTTATAGCCCAACCAACTCTAGACTCATATGGGTTTTGGTCAGTTGTTAGCTCATTGCCAAAAAGACAGTAGCCAAATTCAGTTCTCAATGTGTCCCGAGCACCAAGCCCAGCAGGTTGAGTGTCATTAAAATTTAAAAAAGCCTCATATATTTTTAAAGATTGCTGTGGATTACAGATTATTTCTACGCCTTTTTCTCCAGTATAGCCAGTTTGTGCAATTAAAATTTCTTCTCCTAAACTAGAGTTAATTTTTTGGAGTGTGTAGTTTTTCTTGCCTAAATCGAAGTTGGGAAAAACTTTATTAACATTTTTTAGTGAACTAGGACCTTGGATTGCTAGAATAGTTTTGTTAATAAATTTAAAAATTACGTTGTCTGTTATATTTTTTTGCAATTGGTCCATAACTTTTTCTTTGTTACTTGCATTGCAAACAATAAAATAATTTTCATCTTCAACTTTATACACAATTAAATCATCAATGGGATAACCATTGTTATTGCAAATTAAAGAGTAGCTAGCTTGAAGATTAGTCATTTTACTAATATCTCTAGTTAGTAAGTTCTGAAGAAATTTAAAGCAGTTTTTTCCTTTAATTTCTATATAGCCCATATGTGAAACATCAAAAATGGAACAATTGTTTCTTGTATGGTTATGCTCAGAAATTATATTGGTGAAAAACAATGGCATATTATATCCAGCGAAATCTACAAGTTTAGCCCCAGCTTTTTTGTGACTAGTAAAAAGAGCTGTTTGCTTTAATTCTGAATTTGTAGAACAAGTGCTGCATTCCATTGATTACAATTCATCAAAATGGGGCAAATTTGTCGAGAAACTGTTACTTTCTATTTAGAAAAAGACGCAAGGTATTCTCAATTAAACAACACACTGTCATAGGGCCAACTCCTCCTGGAACTGGGGAATAGGCTTTGGATAATTTGTAGCATTCTGGATCTATATCACCAGAAAGCATATTTTTGCCTTTAGAGCTTTTTCCATCTAAATGGATTCCTACATCAATTAAAACTGAGTCCTTTTTAACCCATTCTGGAGTTACTAAATGTCTTTTCCCTGCCGCAGCCACAATTATATCTGCGTTTTTACATATTTCTTTTAGGTTGCGAGTTCTTGAGTGACAAAGGGTCGATGTGCCGTTTGCCTGAGTTAAAAGTATATTTAATGGCATTCCCACAAGTTGAGATCTTCCAATAACTGCAATTTTTTTCCCAGCTATTTTGATCTTATACTGGTTTAAGAGCCTAAGGATTCCTAGCGCGGTGCATGGCATAGGAGATTTCCATTTTTTATATGTGCTAATGCCGCAAAACATTCTGCCAAGATTGACGGGGTGGAGCCCATCTACGTCTTTATCTGGGGTGATTTTTGCGATGGCTTTTTGTTTAAGTTTTTCCGAGTTGCCAATTTTTCCGTCCAAAGGAAATTGAAGCAAAATACCATGGACTGTTTTTTCTAACGCTAAATCTTTGATAGTGTTTAAAAGTTTACTTTCTGTAACTGATGATGAAAGTTTAATGTGTTCAAAAGTTATAAAATTTGTTTTTGCTAGGGATTGTTTTTGTTTAATATAGCTATTTGAAGCAGGGTCATTACCAACTTGAATTATACATAACTTAGGTTCGGTATTTGTTTTTTTTGCTTTAACTTTAGCTTTTGTTGCTAACGGATTTAGTAATTTAGCAATTATGGGTTTTGAATGTAGAATTTTTTTTGTCATAATTTTGTCTTATTTGTTCCCTTAGTTCATAATATACCCTTTAGTTGAATCTTTGAAACTTAAATTAGTTTTTAGATTTAAGTCTCTCCATAATAATAATGTATCGTGACTAGTCTTTAATCATTAAATAGCTAAGATAAAATTACAAAGAGTTTTTATGGAAAAAATTAAGCAAAAAGTTAGTACTTCACGTTCTAAGAAAAAAAAATCATCAAAAAAACTCAATATCTTTGAAAAAATTGCAAAAATTCAGGCCATTAAAAAAAAGAGACTTAAGTCTAAAATTCAAGCAGGTGAGTATAAAATAGATGCTCAGTGTGTAGCTGAATCAATGATACAAAAAAAAGTATTTTAATTTTAAAATTATTATTGCTGTCAAATTGTAATCGTCAAAAAATACAGAATTGCAAATTTTTGACAAGCATGTGAGAATATAATTAGGGCATTATTAATGGAAAAATCAAACGTTTTTGAGCGAAACTGGCAAATCAATGGCGATGATGACAAAAACACTAAATCCTCTAATAAAAATTCGGTTAAAAAAAACGAACAAGCCAAAATTACTCAAAAACAATTAAAAGATGATGCTGCGGTTGTATCACAAAATCAAAATTCAGTAGATTTCGATTTTCCAGACTTTGACGAAACCATTGCTAATAAGGTTTCAACTCAAAAGACTTCTCCTACAATATGGGCACTTGGTGGCGGTAAGGGTGGAGTTGGTAAGTCATTTATTGCAGCAAACTTCTCAATATCTTTAGCTCAAAAAGGTTACAAGGTACTAGCTATTGATTTAGATCTTGGCGGAGCAAATTTACATACATGTCTTGGAGTAAAGCCTCCAAAAACAGGCCTTGGTGATTGGGCTTTTAATAGGTTCGATGATTTAGAAGATATTATGATAGATACTTCATGGCCGGGCCTAAAGCTAATTAGTGGAGCAACTGACGAAGCAGAAATCAATCAAGCAATTGTTTCTAGAAAACAAGATTTACTTGAGGGAATTAGAGCAATTGACTTTGATCATGTAATTATTGATTTAGGAGCAGGAACTTTATCTATTACTACTGACTTGTTTCAATTTGCTGATCAGGGGATTCTTTCTATTTTACCAGAACCAACAAGTGTAGAAAATGCTTATAGGTTTATTAGGAATGCGCTTTTCAAAAAAATTACAACATTGCCATTAAAGGAAGATGTTCAAGGAATTGTTTTAAAAGCAATGGACCAGAAAAATAATTTAAACATTAAAACACCTTTTGATTTAATCTCTTATGTGCAAAAAATAGATTTTCAACAGGCAAGTATTATTAATGAAGTTGTAAGTAATTTTTCTCCAAATATTGTAATTAACCAAGCAAGAAGTCAGGCTGATGTAGAAGTAGGATCAGCAATAGTTAGGGTTTGTAAAAAGTTTTTTGGAATAAATGCATTTTTTGCTGGTCATGTGGATTATGACAATGGAGTTTGGAAGTCGGTAAGGGCTAAACAAGCAGTTTTATCTTTATATCCTAGGTCTACAGTTGCAACAAGATTAGGCGCGATTACCAATAACTTAATTAAAAAAGTGAGTAGTCCTTAATATGGTTAAAAATTTATATAAAATATTAGATATAAATCCAAGTTGTACTCAATTAGAAATCACTCATGCTTTTGAACAGGCAAAAAAAGCGTACAGTTCAGATTCAATTGCTTCATATTCAATTGTTGATGATTCTGAAAAAGTAAATATTATTGATGATATCACTTTTGCTTATGAAATCCTTAGCAATCCTTCTAAAAGAAAAAAATATGATCAGAAAAAAGAAAATTTTAGCGAGATAAAGAAAAAAAATAAATCAAAATCAAAAAAAGTTGTTCAGATTAAATCTTCGCCAAGTAAAAAGACAGTTCAAGCTAATAATAATTTTTCACAAGGTTTAAGTCCCGAGGAGTTTAACTCGAATCCTCAATTTGAAAATGAGATTAATAAATGCCAAGAAATTAATGGCGAATTTTTAACTACGGTTAGAGTTTATAGAAGACTTAGCTTGCAGCAATTATCGTCAATGACTAAAATATCAGTAAAAAATATTGAAAAAATTGAAAGCGAAGATATTGATTCTAGTTATCATGGGGCATACCTTATGGGCCATTTAAGGTTAATTTGTAAAGAATTAAATATTCCCAATGGTTTTAAGTTAGCAAAAGAATATACACAAAAACTTAAATCTGCCGGCAAATTATCTTGATTTTAAAAAATACCAAATCCGAGCTTTGATTTTATAAATACCTAATTAAAAATATGTGCTATGAATGGGGATATAAAAAATTACTATGAAAAGTTTTAATATTGAGCCATTTAAACTGGTTTATGCACAAATAGATAAAACCCGCTTAGATGCATTCTTAGCAAAAGAATATCAGGAGATATCAAGAGCGATATGGATAAATTTAATTGAAGAAAGCAAAGTATTAGTTAATGGCAATTCCGTTAAGCCCGCTTATAATTTGAAAATTAATGATGTAGTTGAACTTTCTTCTTCTGCATCTCAAAGTTCTTTTATGCAGCAACTTGAAAATTTTACCGAGTATAAAGGTCCATCAGTTGAAGTTGTTTACCATGATGATGATATTTTAGTGGTGAATAAGCCAATTGGAATTAGTGTTCATCCTAATGATCATGATTTACTGATCAATACTTTAGTTGGTTTTTTAATAACTAATAATTATATAGATTATAAATTATGGTCTGATGAATATATCTCTGAAGGCAGGCCTGGAATTGTTCATAGATTAGATAAAGGAACATCTGGTTTATTACTATGTGCTCGAAATCAAAAATCTGCTGATAAAATAAAAATTCAATTTAAAAATAGAACTTGCACAAAAGAATATGAAGCTGTTGTTGATAATAATTTCTTTGAAATCTTTTCTAAAATACCAAGCAAAGTTACTGAGCACATTAAGAATAATATTGATACAAGTTCTTTAATTGCTGATGAACAAATTAATAAGGTTTCAATTGGGACTCTGATATCCAGAGATAAAAAATATCATTCAAGGTATTGGGTTAGTGATAAAGGCAAGATGGCTATTTCTCATTTTTACTTTCTAAAAAAAGTTTCAAATGGAGATTTGGTGAAAATAAATATCGAAACAGGTAGGACTCACCAGATACGAGTTCACTGTAAGTTTTTAAACAAGCCAATAGTTGGGGACTCTTTATATGCTGGTCCTAAAAGTGATAGAATTTACTTGCATGCAAGTAAATTAAAATTTATTCATCCGGAGTCAGAAAAACAAATGGTTTTTGATTCTCCATCTAATTTTATTTAGCTTTTGAATTAATTTAATGACAGATTGTAGATTTCTAGATTTAGAGCAATCTAAATTATTTTTAAAAGAAAATCAAAGTAATATAATATCCTGTAAACAAGTGCATGGTAGCAAAATAATCGGTGTTGAAAAAGCAAGTGAAGGAAATGTAGAGGCTGACGGAATTTTTGGAAGTTTTGATAATACTAAATCTCAGATTAAAAAATATATTGCAATTAGGACTGCAGATTGTATGCCAATTGTGTTTATCGACAATAAAAATTCAAAATTTTGCTTAGTTCATGCAGGTTGGCGCGGATTAGTAAATAAAGTTTTTTTAAAGCCTTTTGTAGATAAAATTCTAAACCCCAAAGCTAGTAGTGTTTATGTTGGGCCTTCTTTAAGTTCAGTGAATTTTCAGGTAAAAGATGACATGATTAAGTTGTTTAGTAATAAAGATTTTTTTTATAATCAAAATGAAAAAGTTTTCTTTAATGCTTGGGAGTATGTAAATCATTACTTAGTTGAATATCCAATAAAAAGCTTAGAAAATAAAAAAATATGTACGTATGAAAACAAAGAGTATGCTTCTTATCGTAGATATTTGCATAAACAGCAGTTTACTGAAGCAAAATTAAATAGAAATATAACATATATAAAAATATAGAGTTTAATTTTAAAAGGAAGATTACTTAATAATTTTAGGAATATCAATCCATCCTTCATTTGCTGGAAAATCTTTTGGAGCCTTGCAAGTTAATCCTTTAAATTTTAAATAGTTATTAAGTCCTATAATTAATCCATAAAAGCCATTGATGTTTTTAATACATGTTTTTAAATCAGATTCATATATAAATAAATTGCTATAATGAACTTGAAGTTTACCAAGAAATTTTTCTCTAAAATATGGTCCTTTTTCTATGTGGGTAATATTATTTATTGTTCTTTTTGTGGCTTTAATAGTTTTACCTAGCCTGTCTATTAATGGCTTAATAGATGTTTCATTTTTTTCACCATGATAATTCAATTCATTTGCTAGGTACATAAATCTTGTTGTTAGTGGAGCTAGGTTACTATCTAGTGGTGATTCAATTTTATATTTTTCTGGACATATGTATTTGAGCCAAATCTCACAGCATCTATGTCTATATAATTTAAATTTAAGTTTAGGATGTTTTTTTTTTATTTTTTTAATCCACTTCTGAGCTTGTATATCGCAGTTGTTTAGAATGAATTCTGGCATGGATAATGGAGCATTTGTTCCTATTGATATTATTGTTTGCTGTGTGCATAAAGAGTTAATTTTATTAATTAAAATTTGATCATTATCCTGATTTTTTTTACCGCTAGCATTAGAGATTTTACTAAGAACTAATCTATTGGTGTCATCATAAAGGTCTAGAGAGGTAATGGAGCTTTGATCTTTGGTTTCACCAGTGAGATAAATGCCAATAAATCTTTTAAATTTAACTTTTGATGGATTCAAGTTATAATTATTATACTCACAGAATTTTATCTATCAAGTTTGTTGATTATAAAATTTAGTAAGTTGAATATTTAATTTATGTCAGATGTAATTCTTATTGTTGGTCAAACTGGAGCAGGGAAGTCTGCTTGCGGAAAAATTATAGCAGATTTAGAGATTCCTGTTTTAGATGCTGATAAAATAGTTGGAAAATTATATAAGTGTAACTTCAATAATGATGAGTTTTTAATAAGGGAATTTATTTCCTTGTTTGGCAATGGAGTTGTTATAAATGGAATTATTAATAAAGAATATATTGCTGCTAATGTATTTTCTGATTCAAAAAAATTACTTTCTCTTGAGTCAATAATTCATCCATTAGTAAAAAAATCAATTATTAGTTGGATTGATTTAAATAAACATTATCCTCTTGTTTTTGTTGAAGCTACAAGAGCAGATTTAAATAATCCCTATTTTTCCAAGATCGTTTTTATAAAGGCTGATTTATCACTTAGGATTAAAAGAATTATGAATAGGAATAATTTGTCTTTAGAGGAAGCAACAAAGCGTGCTTCTACCCTTGACCCATTTGAATGGGAAGCTAAATCAAACTATCAAATTATTAATAACGGTAATTTAGAACAATTGAACACAAAAGTGTTTGAACTTCTTAACCAGTTAAAATAATTTTTAAATTTAAGTTAAATAAACTCTAGAGTTTTTTTATCTACTAGCACAGGTATAGTTACTTGCAGGGAAGAATTTTCATTCATAGCTTTCTTAATTGAATATATAGAATTTGGATTTCTGGCCCAATTTCTTCGGGCAATTCCATTATTTACATCCCAAAAAAGCATGTTTTTAATTTTTTTATCACACTCTATCGATCCATCAATTACCATCCCAAATCCTCCATTGATTACCTCGCCCCAGCCAACGCCTCCACCGTTATGGAGTGATACCCAGGTGGCTCCTCTAAATGAATCCCCAACAAAATTTTGAACAGACATATCACTGGTAAATTGTGACCCGTCATAAATATTTGATGTTTCTCTATACGGGGAGTCAGTTCCTGAAACATCATGATGATCCCGGCCAAGAATTATTGGTTCCGATATAATCTTGTCTCTTATTGCTTTGTTAAAAGCCAGAGCAATTTCGATACGACCTTTAGAGTCTGAATATAAAATTCTTGCTTTGGATCCAACTACAAGTTTATTTAATTTAGCATTTTTTATCCAAGTAAGATTATCCTGTAGTTGTGGTTTTATTTCCTCATCTGCTTCTTGAAGATATTTCTCGATAACTTCGGCAGCAATTTTATCAGACTTATCTAAATCTGTATTAGTTCCAGATGCGCAAATCCATCTAAAAGGTCCAAAGCCATAATCAAAACATAATGGTCCCATTATATCTTGCACATAAGATGGATATTTAAACTTTTGATTACTATCTAAAATATCAGCATTAGCTCTTGAAGCTTCTAATAAAAATGCATTTCCATAATCAAAAAAATACATACCCTTTTCTGTATGCTGGTTAATTAATGAAACATGTTTTCTTAATGTTTCTTGGACTTTTTGCTTGAATAATTCAGGTTCTGAAGAAATTAGAGTTTTTGATTGATTAAAAGTTAGCCCGGTTGGGTAATATCCACCTGAGTATGGATTATGTAGTGAGGTTTGATCAGAGCCTAATTCCACTTTGATTTTATCTTTTAAAAGTTGTTCCCAAAGGTCTACAATATTCCCATGATAGGCAATTGAAATAAATTCATTGTTTTTCTTAGCGGTTTTTAACCTTGTACTTAGCTCAGATAAGTTATCAAATTTTTCATCAATCCACCCCTGGGAATATCTTTTTTCAATTACTTGTTTATCTATTTCAGCTACAACTCCAATGCATCCAGCTATTACTGCTGCTTTAGCTTGAGCACCAGACATCCCACCAAGACCAGAGGTGACAAATAATTTACCATTTAAATTTTTAAAGCCAATTTTTCTTCCAGCATTTAAGATGGTAATCATTGTTCCATGTACAATTCCTTGTGGACCAATGTACATATATGATCCTGCAGTCATTTGACCGTATTGAGTTACACCAAGTGAATTAAATTTCTCTAAATCATTAGGCTTTGAGTAGTTAGGTATCATTGTGCCATTGGTAATAACAACTCTTGGAGAATCCTTGCTGGAGGGAAAAAGACCCATTGGATGGCCAGAATATATCGATAATGTTTGGTCTTCTTTCATTGTAGAAAGATATTTCATTGTTAAAAGATACTGGGCCCAGTTTTGAAAAACAGCACCATTTCCTCCATAGGTAATTAACTCTTCTGGATGTTGGGCAATGTTATCATCAAGATTATTTTGTATCATCAGCATAATTGCAGCTGCTTGTTTACATTTATGTGGATAGTCGTTGATGGATCTGGCGTAGATCTTATACTTTGGTTTAAATCTATACATATAAATTCTGCCAAATGAATTAAGTTCTTGTAGAAATTCTTCACTTAGTTCTTGATGCCATTTTTTTGGGAAATATCGGAGGGCATTTTCAACTGCTAATTTTTTTTCTGGTTTAGATAAGCAATCAATTCTTTTTGGAGCGTGTGTATCAATATTTTTATAATTATATTTTTCTGGCATGGTAGAAGGAATGCCCTGCAAAATACTTTGTTTAAAGTCTAATAAATTCATTATGGTAAATTGTCCTCCAAAATATTATTTAATTCTTTATATTGTTTAATTAAAGTAAATGATGAATAAAGGTTTCTGGCAAGCTGCTGATCATTTATATTTGTAGATTTTATTAAGGGTAGGTAGCAAAAAAATTTTTCAACTTCTTTCATTCTTAAATTCATACCATATCTTATTGCCATTTTAGATGTTTTTAAACTAGATTCCATATTCAACTTAGTTTTTAACAAACAAGGAAAATAATAACTTAAAATTAACAATGCAATAGAGCCTCTAGGAAAATTTCTCCAAGAATTATAATCACCAGAATAGGCTTTTAACATATCATCTAAAAACAGTTCTTTAATGGTTTTTAACTTAATTGGATCCTTAGATTTCCATAAATCTAAATTTTGTAGAGGCGATTTTGGATTGTGGCCAAACCAAAACTTATTGATTGATTCCACCTTGTCCATAGGGTTGTTTTTAATCATCCACAGCAAATTGTGCAACAAGATTTATCTGCCTCTATTATTGATCATAATAATTATTCTTGAATATTAACCCTTAGTAAGATTAGAGTTGTTTTGTGACTAATCTCTACAAACCTGTAAGGCTTTTAAATGATGATTTGATAAAAAAAATTGCCGCGGGAGAAGTTGTAGATCGTCCATCATCTATAATTAAAGAACTTTTTGAAAACTCAATTGATGCACAGTCTAGCAAAATATCAGTAACCGTTGTAGATGGAGGATTAAAAAGTATTGAATTCTTAGACGATGGATTTGGTATGACAGTAAATGATTTAAAGCTTTCTATAAAAAAACATGCTACTAGTAAAGTTGCTAAAACAAGTGATTTAGAAAATATATTATCCATGGGTTTTCGAGGTGAAGCTTTGGCAGCAATCTCTTCTGTAAGCAAATTTCAAATTATTTCAAAACGCTCAAATATGGAAGCTTGGAAATTATCAGTTAATGAAAAAGGAGATTCTGAGATTGTTCCTCATCCTCTTGCTAAAGGTACAAAAATAGTAATAGAAGATTTGTTTTATAATATTCCTGCTCGAAAAAAGTTTCTTAAAACTGCAGCATCTGAGCTAAGGGAAATTCGTAGCCTTTTATATGATCTGGCTTTAGCTCAGCCAGGGATTGAAATTCATTGGACTTTTATAAATATTAAAGGTGAAGTTACTGAGCAAGTAATGTTACCAGAGGATAATTTAAAGAATAGATTTTTGAAAATTTCAGCTTTAAAATATCCATCTGTAGTTAAAAATGTAAACCAAGATTCAATTCTTGAAATATTAGCAAATCCTGAAAAAGGATTTGTCTCTGATCTGAAAATTTATTTGTTAAAACCTCCTTTCATGATAAATAAGCAAAAAGGTGTTTCATTTATTGTTAATGGAAGAGTGGTTTTTGATAAGGCCTTAGCTTTTTCTTTAAGAGAAGCTCTTTGTGGTCTTATTGAGGTAGGCCATTTTCCTATTTGTTGTGTAAGTTTAAAAGTTAATCCAAAAGTAATAGATGTAAATATTCATCCTCAAAAAAAAGAAATACGCTGGGAAACTGGGTTTAGAATAGCGAGTTATGTGTATAAGTATGTCAGACCTCATTTTGAATTTAATAATAAGATAAGCGATCAAGTTAAAAATGAATCATTGTTTTTTCAAGATTCTGAGTCAATAAATCGCAATTCTGCGAATATAGAAAAAAACTTTTCTAGAGAAGTTTTTTCAACTAAGACAAACTCTGAAAACATTGAGTTTATAACTCCAAAAGCTTCTAATGAAAACAATAATTTGATTAAGCAAAGTGAGAATAAATCTCCTATTGTTTTTTCAAAATTAAAGGTAATAGGAGAGGCAAATGCCTGTTGGCTAATATGTGAATCTGAATATGGTGTTGTGATTATTGATCAACATGCAGCACATGAGAGAATAAATTTTGAAAAATTATTATTTCAAGATGATTTTATAGACTCAATGCCGTTGCTAATTCCTTGTAAGGTTAACGTGGCTAATAAATTTAAAAAAGAAGTTATTGATTTATTAAAGCAATTCTTTTTTGAAGTAGATGAAGATTTTCAATTAGAAGATGAAATTTCAATTACTGCCGTTCCAGTTTCTAAGAGAAAAATTAACTGGTCAGAAATTCTTCAAAACATATGTAGTGACGTAGGTAATGATGAATTTACTTTTAATTGTGAAAGTTTAAAAGTAAAAATTGCTTCTTCCCTTGCTTGTCATAGCTCAATTAGAAAAGGTCAGAGACTCTCTAATAATGAAATTAAAGAAATGCTTACTCAGTTAGATAAATTAAAATGGGTTTTTTGCCCTCATGGAAGACCAATTCATAAACTGATTAAGGAACAAGATTTAGAATCCATGTTTCATAGATAAAATTATTATGAAAAGATCTTGGATTAATAATATTTCAAATTGGGACCAAAAGGGTTTGCTGTCTATTATGGGGCCAACGGGATTTGGAAAAAGTAAATTAGCTCAAGAAATCTATTCACAAAACCCTAAAACTTTACTAATTAGTGTTGATTCCATATCAGTTTTTAAAGAGTTAAGTATTGGAAGTGCTAAGCCATCAATGGCCGATATAAATAAATTTAATTGGCATGGTGTTAATCTTGTAAACATTGAGAAAGAATTTAATGCTGCAGATTTTGTTAATTATTGTGTTCCGTTAATTAATTCTGCTTTAAATAACAACTATCCTGTTGTTTGCTGTGGGGGCTCACATTTTTATGAAAAGGCTTTAATTGATGGAATGGGTCCAGGGAAGAAAAGTTGTTCGGCTTTTCAAAGCTCTTTAGATAATATTAGTACCAGTGTTTTATTCGAAAAATTGCTTGGTTTTGATTCTCGTTTCGCTAAGAAAATTTCTGAAAATGATAGATTTAGAATTTGTCGTTATTTGGATTTGATTGAAAATCAAAAAATTACTTATCAAGAGATTTTCAGCCCCTTAAAATCTCAATTAAATTTGTCTTTCATAAATTGTTATTCAGTTGGAATGACTGAAGAAGACTATCAAAAACAAAATAATATTTTGTTAAATAGAATAAAATCTATGATTAATAAAGGCTGGATAGAGGAAGTACAAAAATTATTAACTAAAGGAGTTAGTTCTTCTATTCCTGGATTAAAGTCAGTTGGGTATAGAGAGATTGTTGCTTTTCTTGACGGGAAAATAAACCAAGAAGATTTAGCAAATCAAATATTAATATCACATAGGCAGTTAGCCAAAAAACAACGAACTTGGATAAGGGGTTTGCAATCGTAATTTCAAATTTGTTTTAAAGTTTTAACAAATAGTTAGTTTGCTCTTTCCACTGAAATTACTCCAGTTAGAGACTCTAGTGCTCTGATACATTTTGCTAATTGAGCTTTTGATTGTATTTCAAGAGAGAAAATTCCAGTTCCTTTGTTGTTTTTATTAACACTAATATTCAAAGAAGATATATTTAATCCAAGCTCATTAATAACTCTAGACATTTCATTGATTAATCCACTTTGATCAGAAACGGTTACTTTAATTTTTATGCTTTGTTTAAATAAAGAAGTGTTTTCTGTCCATTCAACAGAAATAGATCTATTTGAATCAAGCTCTAATACTTTACTACAATTAAGTTTATGTATAGTAACTCCTCTTCCTCTAGTTATGTATCCTGTGATTTCATCTCCTGGTAAAGGAGTGCAACAAGACCCATATCTTACTAAGACATCATCAGCGCCACTGATTCTCACTACATTTCTTGAAGGTTGATTTTTTTGCTTTAGATTTGCTTTAGAAAATATTTCTTGAAGAAAGGTCTTTTTCTTTTCAACTTTTGATTGCTGAGGTTTTTCGTCTGGATAAAAGATATTAATTATTTTATCCGGGTCCATTTTGCCGTAGCCAAGGGCAATTAACATTTCATCAAAATTTGCATAAGATAATTTTTGAATTTTTTGTTCAAAATCATGTGTTTTAAGAAATTTATTATAGCCTTTGCCAATTTTTCTTAATTCTTTATCAAGCAAGTCTTGGCCAATTTGTTTTGATCTAAGCCTTTCCTCTGATCTTATATAGGCTCTTATTTTTGTTTGTGCCTTAGAGGTTTTAACACTTTTTAGCCAATCTTTATTTGGGTTTTGATTTGGTGAAGTTGTTACTTCAACTACGTCTCCGGATCGGAGCTTATGTTTAAGGTTTACTATTCTTCCATTTACTTTTGCTCCAGTACATTTCATTCCAATGTCAGTGTGAATTGAAAAAGCAAAGTCAATAGGGGTAGAGCCAAAGGGAAATTCTAATAACTCTCCTTTTGGGGTGAAAACATAAACATCTTTGGAGAATAGATCTAGCTTTACAGATTCAATAAACTCAACAGGATTATCAATTTCTTCTTGATCGTCTAATAGCTGTCTAAGCCATTGAAATTTTTCATAGTCTTTTTTGAGCATCTGCCCATCTTTATATTTCCAATGTGCAGCAATCCCAGATTCCGCAACTTTATGCATTTCTTCTGTTCTAATTTGTATTTCCAGTCTTTCGCTAAAGGGGCCAATTACTGTTGTGTGAAGTGATTGGTATAAGTTGTTCTTAGCCATGGCAATAAAGTCTTTAAATCTTCCAGGGACAGGTTTATAAAATGAATGAACAATCCCAAGTGCCTCATAGCATTCGGCGATTGATTGAGTAATTATTCTAAAAGCAATTACATCATGTATTTCTTCAAAGGGAGAGTCTCTAGCTTCCATTTTTTTTAAGATAGAATAGAAGTGTTTTGCTCTGCCAGTAACTAAAGACTTAAGGCCGTATTCATTTAGTTTTTCTTCAATTATGCTTTTTACCGTTGAGATATATTTTTCTCTTTCGTTTTTTTTCTTCTCAACTAAATTAGATAAATTGTAATAAACTTCAGGCTTAGTAAATCTTAGCCCCAGGTCTTCTAATTCTATTTTCATCCATGATATACCTAGTCTATTTGCCAATGGAGCATAAATGTCTAGAGTTTCTTGAGCAATGATAGATTTTTTTTCTTCTTTCATATGGCTTAAAGTTCTCATGTTGTGAGTTCTGTCAGCTAGTTTTATTAAAATAACTCTAAGGTCTTTTGCCATTGCTAGTAGCATTTTTCTAAAATTCTCTGCTTGTTTTTCGTGTGAAGAATTGAAACTAATTTTAGAAATTTTAGTAACGCCGTCAACTAGCTTCATGCAGTCTTTACCAAAAAGTTTTTCAACATCTTCTAATGTGGCTTCAGTATCTTCTACGGTGTCATGAATTAATCCTGCAATAATGCTGATTAAATCAAGCTTCATTATTGCCAGAATATTAGCAACTGCAAGTGGGTGGGTTATGTAGGGTTCTCCAGATTTCCTTTTTTGGTGTTGGTGGTGGTCTCTGGCAAACTCATATGCTTTTCGAAGCAGATGTATGTCTGCTTCAGGAAAATATGATAGTACTTTTTTTACAATTTCTTGATAACTTGATTCTAGATTTATAGAACTTTGGTTTTGTGACATTTTTTTTAAGTACTAGAAGTTATTTCAGAGCAGATTTTTCTTTCTAATAATACTTGATGAATTATTGATTCAATTTCTAAAGCAGCTCTTTCTAATGAATCATTTAAAACCTTGTAGTCAAATTCATCTGCTCTTGCTATTTCTTTTCTAGCATTATTCAACCTGTTTTTTATGTCATCTTCGTTTTCAGTACCGCGTTTTCTTAGTCTAGTTTCTAGAACATCAAAATCTGGAGGAGCTACAAAGATAGAGATAGACCGATTGGGATATTTTTTCCTGATTGTGGCAGCACCTTGTACATCAATAGTTAAAAATAAAAGCTCTTTATTATTTAAAGACTGATCAATGTTTTTTTTCTCAACACCATATCTATGTTTATGTACTTGAGCCCATTCTGCTAATTCGTCTTTTTCAATCATTTGATCAAAGTCTTGGTCTGAAACAAAATAATAATCTTGGGAGTGTATTTCAGTATCTCTTGGAGGTCTAGTGGTTGTGCTAATTGATCTTCGTGCTTGCTTGGGGAATCTAGTCATTAGTTCATGATTAAGTGTAGTTTTTCCACCTCCGCTTGGAGCTGATATAACTACTAAAAAACCTTCATTTAATGGACTTAAGAGTCTTTCCATTTTTCTAAATTAACATACAATGCTTCCTATGGAAATAAGAAGATTTATTCTAAGTATATGATTTTACCAATACTTTACTTCTTCATTAAGTTTTCAAGAGCCGCAAAAGGGTTATCAGTGAGTTTTTTACTAATAGGTTTTCTTTTGCTGTTTTTTTGGAAGTTGCCTTTATTTTTATTATAAGGCTTATTTTGTCGGCTTGGTCTTGGGGTAATTTTTGGTAAGTGATCAATTGGCTTTATAAGAATATAGCTAATACGTTCTTTTTCGATATCTACTTTGTTTACTTTTACACTAACTTTTTGAGTAGGTTGAAAAAAATCATTTAGGCTAGATTCCCACGGGATTTTTATCTGGCTAATTGGTACTAAGCCATCCGCACCAATTCCAACGTCTATAAATAATCCAAATGTAGTTATGTTAGAAATTATTCCAGGATAAATCGTCCCAACTTTTAAATCAGAAGATGTTTTGATATCACTTCTAAATTCGGGAGCTTCAAACTCTAATCTAGTATCTTGGTCGGAGCTTTTTAGTAATTGGATTACCTTAGATTTATCTTGGTCAGACAAATCAGCAATATTCTGCATTACAGATTCAAGCTTCATTTCTTTGGCAATGTCTCTGATGCGAGTTTTTTTCTTATCTTCAAAAGATTTTAGTTTCACGTATATCTCATAAGGTATGCTTATAGATTCAATATCATTTCTAATTTTACCAACTCTTAAAAAAGGAAAGGAACTTTTAGCTTGTTGCTCGGTGATGATTTTATTTTTAGTTAATTCAAGTTTACTATTGATACCAGATTTGTGTTTACGATAGTCAATAATTTTTTTAGCAATATTTATATCTAATCCAGAAATCTTTTCAATTAAAGAAGCTGAGCTATAATTTAGATTTGGTCTTATTTCATGAGCCGACTGAATCAAAACCTTGTTTAATTCAGTTTCCAGAGTTTTATTATCAACCTCACTTTGGTACTGGCCTACTCCCAAAGTAGAAAGTTTTATTTTAGCAAATTCACTAATTGGGTCTTGAAGCCTTCGGGCAATAAATGTTGCCTCTTTTTCTCTATTAGTTCTTTCAGGTAGTTCCCACTCAGATATCTTAGACTTTGCATATTGGCTAGATCCATAATCATCAATCTTAATTGTTAAAACATCTAGTTTAAGGTCTTTGGTGGTGTTTCTAGAAAAGAGTTCGATGTTTTTAACAGTTAAGGAATTTTTTACACTGTTGCCAATAGCAATTGCTAAAACTTTATGTTTTTGAATTAATGCCAAAAAGATTGCAGTTGCTAATTCTTTTTTCTCTTTGTTGAAAATATTAAATTGAGAGAATTCAATTACTTCTCCATTTTGGTCAACTATTGCAATTTGTGCATCTTCTTTGTGGGATAAAGCCTTTATTCCCATTGTTACCTTGTTTCCAAGAGGAGGGATTTTTAAAAGGTTTTTAAGGTTTTTTTGAAATAAAACAGTTGAAACACTCTGGGCTTTATTTAAAGCTATTTTTTCAGATTGTTCTTGGAGAAATATTTGATAATATTTTTTGAAACATTCTTCAATAACTTCTTCGCTGTCTTTTGGGAACTTTTCTTTTATTAAACTAATTACTTTTGATTTGTTTATATTGAAAGTATAATCTAGCTCTTCAATCCTTTTACCCTTTTTTATTGCTAAATATTTTGTAGAGTTTTGTTGTTTAGTAATTAAATTTTCTAAACTTTCATTAAAATCTATAAACGAGTTCAGTGATGAGTTATCTTTTGTTTTAGGACCTTTTTTTACAGATATTTCTGAGATGCTTGGTAATAAATTTAGAAGCTGTTTTTTTAAATCAAAATCAAGGAAGATTTTAAAAGCACTGGATGATGTTCCATCCTTGTTATAGAGCGCAATGTTTTCTACTAAAGTTTTTAAAGTTTTTTTAAAATTTTGATAATTATAATCTGTTCTAAGAGCGTTGATTTCCTTAATGAAATCTTTTTTTTGCGGAAATTCTAATGGATCAATATGTTCAATTAATTTGGTTTTATTAATTGTTAGTTTTTGAAAGTTATTATAATTATAAAAATATTGGTATATTTTATTTTTATCTATTGTAGCCATATCTTCTGGCCAGCTTTGCGTGAAAATATACTCATCAGCGGAGATATTTTTTTTGATAGCCTCCATTAATTGTTCTTGGTCAGCATGATTGTCTAAGTTGTTTGCAGCTAAATATTCAGTGAAATTCACAACTTACATTGTTAATGATATTACCCTGTTTTGTCTATAGAGTTTTTAAAAAGTATAAGAAGCTGTAGCTAAACCGGGTATTTCATATACATAACAAGTAATGCCACAAATTTTAAGAGAAATATTGGTACATACTTTTTATGATTGCTAAAAACTAATATTTATTTATTATGGCAATAATATGAAAAACTTTTTAAATTTGGCTAGTTATGAGTTTCTAACTATACTCGATCCTTGGGAGGCAAAGAAATTTTGCCTAAGCGAACTCTCTGAGTCAGGCATCAAGGGAACAATATTATTGGCTCAAGAAGGTTTTAATATCCATTTATGCGGAGAAGAAAAAAATCTTAGAGCTTTTTTTCAAAAATGGGGTTCATTTATAAAATCTGTTGATCCAAGGACTCATATAAGTTTTTCAGAAATTTTATCTTTTAAAAAATTAAAAGTAGTTTTGAAAAAAGAAATTTGTACCTCTGCTTGTTTTGATTTTGATATCAATAAAGATAAAATTCCATACATTCAGCCTGAAGAATTAGCTCAGAAACTTGATAAAAATGAAGAATTACTTTTATTTGATAATCGTAATCAATTTGAAACAGATATTGGTACTTTTGAAAATGCAATCCCATGCGGTACAGAGGCATTTGTGGACTTACCAAAGGCTGTAGATGATATTGAATTAAATCATAGCAAAGATAAAGAAGTAGTTATGTTTTGTACTGGTGGAATCCGATGTGAAAAAGCTGGAGCTTATTTTAAATCTAGAGGCTTTAATAATGTAAAACAGTTAGATGGAGGAATTTTAACTTATTTTGATAAGGTGGGTGAAAAACATTTTAAAGGGAACTGTTTTGTTTTTGATGAGAGATGGGAGCTTGATACTTCTTGCCAGGTTAAAACTCAAATTAATGATTAAATGAAAAGGTTAAAAAATATTTCGTTTTTGTCCGATGTTTAGTATAATGCCTATAGAAATTAAGCAAAACAATAAAGATGTTCCACCGTAGCTCATAAGAGGTAGAGGGATTCCAACGATAGGAAATATTCCACATACCATAGCTAAGTTAATAGTTAGCTGAGATATCAATAAAGTTAAAATACCAACTCCTAAAAGAGCGCCAAATTTTTCTCTGGCTAATGAAATGATTGAAATTGCTCTTTGAAAAAGAAAAAAATATAAAAACATTAAAAGAGACACTCCTAAAAAACCCCATTCTTCTGCTAAAACAGTAAAAATAAAGTCAGTATGTTTTTCTGGAGTAAAGTTTAATTGGGTTTGAGTGCCTTTTTTAAACCCTTTGCCAGTGATTCTACCAGAGCCTACTGCTATCATTGATTGAATGGCATTAAAGCCTTTGCCCTTTGGATCACTTGCTGGGTCAAGAAATGTAAGTATTCGATCTTTTTGATAAGACTTAAGTCCATATTGCCAAGCAACTGGAAGGCTGATTATTGAAATTAGCAAGACAGTCCAGATAATTTGTTTTTTCAAGCCATAAAAAAACAACATAATACTACCTATGATTAATAAATGCCCACTTGTTCCTAAGTCAGGTTGGCTGATTATTAAAATAAATGGGACAAAGATTATTAAAATTGGAATAGATAGGTCTTTCCAGTTTAATGAACCTTTTGATCTTCGATTATGAAGCCATTTTGCTAAAGCAATTATTATAAATAACTTCATGGATTCACTAGGTTGAAAACTTGCAAAGCCTAAATCAATCCATCTTCTAGCTCCAGACCGTAACGAGCCAATAAAAGGAACTAGTGCTAGAAAAATTAAATTAATTATATAGAAAACATAGCCAAATTTTTCAAATATTCGATAATCAAAAAAATACATACCTACGCAGATTAAAATTCCTATTGCTCCCCAAATACTTTGCTTTACAATGTAGCTACTTGCAGAGATTGAGGCCTGCGACATTGCAGAGTAGATATTTAACAAGCCAAGAGAGAATATTGCTAATACTATGAAAAATAAAATTAAGTCGAATTTATTTTCGTTGTTTTTAAATGCTCCAGAATTTCCAACAGATAAAGACATTGTTTATATAATACACTTTAATTGATATGTTTCCACAGCAAATCTAAAGCTTTTTGGCTAAAAAACTTTTTAAGCTTTAGCCTAGGTAAATTGGAGTTTGCTTTTATGTGTAAAGTATCTAACAATTCCCCATTGCTGGCTAAAGATATAAAGCAAGTTCCTACTGGTTTTTGAGTGGTGCCACCAGTTGGGCCTGCAATTCCCGTTGTGCTAATAGTAAAAGTTTTCTGTTCCTGGGGAAGTGTTTTATTTAAAGAAATTGCCATTTCTTCAGCTACTTGTTTAGAAACTGCGCCAAAGCTATCTATGGTTTTTTCTTTTACTCCATTTTGAATTTTCAACTGATTGCTATATGCAATAATAGAACCCCAGTATGATGTTGAGCACCCGGGAATATCAGTAAATTTACTAGCTAACAATCCACCAGTGCAAGACTCTATTGTGGAAATTAAATACTTTTTTTCTGTACATTTTTCTAGGATTAATTCTTCTAAGCTTTTATATTCTTCTTTTAGAGAATTATAATTATGAAAATATATTCCTTTAATAGTGTCTTCAGTCTTTTGCTTGTAGACATTAAAGGTTTTTTCATCACAATCTTCTGCAGTTAATGTAATGTGATTTTCAGGGAATCTAGTTCTATATGAAATTGAAACTTGCTCTGGGAAAGACTCAATTAAATTCTTAAATTCTGTAGCCAGATTAGATTCCTTAGTAAAGTGAGTTATCCAGGTATGTGAATAAGTATCGGATAAAGATAGTTTTAATTTAGGAATTACTTCGTTAATTAGCATGGTTTTCATTTCTACTGGCACACCTGGCAAGAAGAAATACATATTATTTTGGTCTATAAAGTAAAATCCAGGAGCTGTACCTTTTTTATTAATCAAAACTTCACAAGTTTTTGGGATTAGAGATTGTTTTAGTTGGGTTTTAGATGGTGTGAGTCCAAGCTTTCCAATCGCATCATTAACATTTTTTAAAGCAATTGGATGCTCTTGTAGCTGAACGTTTAAGTATTTGCTAAATGCATATGTTGTTAAGTCATCTTGAGTTGGTCCTAGTCCGCCAGTGCAAATAATTATTTTAGCTCTATTAGCTGCAATTTTTATAGAGTTTATAATGTCATCTAAATTATCATCTACACTTTGTCTGAAGCAGACCTTTGCTCCTCGACAATTTAATTCTTGGCCAATATATGCTGCATTTGTATCTATTACTCTGCCGTCGAGAACTTCTTTACCAATAGTTATTACTTCACAATTAGACATTTAAATCTAAATTGTATTTCTTGTTTGTTTTTGTCAATAGTTATTCATGATGAAAGTCAAAAAGTATCAAATTGTCAGTAGTAATACCATTCATATTAAATATTCCCCTTAAGATTTACTAAAAAATTTGATTAAACTAATGTAGGTGGTAATTTAATAATATGACTAACTCAATGGTGTTAATTTTTGGCGGAAAATCTCCAGAGCATGAAATTTCATTAAGGTCTGCTAATACAGTTTATCAATGTTTAAAGTCAACTAAGACTTCAAGTAAACTAATTTATATTGATAAATCAGGAAGGTGGAATTTTCTTCTAGAATCAATTGATGAAATTAATTTAAAGGATCTTAAAAAGGTAAATTCAAAAATTGTTGATATAAATATTGGTAAAAATTCAACTGTATTTACAAGTGGTGATGTAATATTTCCCGTACTTCATGGTGCATTGTATGAAGATGGATCTATACAGGGTTTTTTGAATACTTGTAATCTGCCCTTTATCGGCTGCGATGTTGCAGCTTCGGCTATTTGTATGAATAAATACATTTGTAAATTATTGTTATCCAGTTTGGGAGTAAATTGTGGAGAATTTAAATTATTTCGAAAATCAATTTTTAATAATAAAGAATTATATAACAAAGCTATTGAAGGTTTAAAATATCCATTATTTGTTAAGCCTTGTAATTTGGGTTCTAGTATTGGAGTGAATAAAGCAATTGATCAACAAAGTTTGTACGATTGCCTTAAACAAGCGTTTGAATATGATGATCAAGTTATTGTGGAAAAAGAAATTATTGGTCGTGAAATTGAAATGGCGGTTTTAGAAAATATTAAAGATTACTGGAGCCCAATAGTTAGCGTTCCTGGAGAAGTAATTCCTGATCAAGAAATTTATTCTTTTGAGTCAAAATATAGCAACAGCTCAGAATCAAAAATTTCAATTCCAGCAGAGCTAGAAGAAAAGGTTATAAAAAATATTCAAAGTATCGCCAAAGATATCTTCAACAATTTAAATTGCCAGGGTTTAGCTAGGGTAGATGGCTTTGTGGATAGTGAAAATAATTTTATATTTAATGAAGTGAATACTTTGCCAGGCTTTACTTCAATAAGTATGTATCCAAAGTTAATGGAAAATTCTGGAATACAATTGAATGATTTAATAGATAGACTAGCAAACTTAGCAATTAAAAAGCACTCAGCTAAAAATTCCTTAAAAAGGTAGCATGTTTAATAAACATCTTAACACATGCTAGTCTCTGGCAATTTTATTCCCCAAGACCAATATATAACTTCATAATTATTGCCTTATTGAGTATACTCTATATTGATGGGATTTGTTACCTATAAGCAAAGGGACTCAGAGATTAGATTTTAACAAGTTCTCTCGATATAACTTTACATACCATAAAAGATATAGTACAAATATGGTATGTGGTCTTTGTTTGAGGACAAACTCGTAAAAAAGCAGCTCAAGAAAGCCCCAAAAGAAATCGTGGCAAAGTACGAATTTTGGAAAAATGTAGCAAGCCATGATGGCCCTAAAGGCTTGAGGAGACTCTCTGGTTTTAAGGACCACTCATTAAAAGGAGGGTGGAAAGGAGCTAGAAGCTCATATTTAAATAAACAATGGAGGGTCATTTATTATGTAATGGCTCAAAAGCTTGAAATTATTATATTGGAGGTAAACCCACATGAATACAGGAAATAAATTAAAAAAACGACTAGCTAGAGATTTTGTAAAGGCCAAGCCTGCAGCTGTTTTAAGCGTCGGTGAATCTGTAAAGCTGGCACGAGAATTCAACGAGCTCAGCCAAAATGCATTATCGGACCTTACTGGAATCCCGCAATCTACGATCTCTGCTATTGAAAAAAATAGAATTAGTCTTGGTGTAGAAAGGGCAAAAGTTCTAGCGAGATCTCTAAAGGTTCATCCTGCTGTATTGCTATTCCCTAATTGGAACACAGAAAAAGAAATAGCTGCCTAAAAAGCACTAGTCAGTGATTTGCGACTCTACTTTTAAACTTGGGGATTCTTGAAAATATATAGACCAGTACCTTAGAGGCACTGGTCTAGTTTTTTATCTTTGCTATCTAGTGTGGCTATCAGCCGCTTGGTTAGAGTTAAAAAAATCTACTCAATTCTTGGGTAAGATTTTAATATCTAGCCGCAGAATGAAGATAATCGTTCTGAGTTTCCTACAAAAGTATACTTCGCTAGACATTTTTTACAGTTTAGAGATGACTTGAAAAAATGATCTAAATTAAATTGGATATGATTTATCAGGATTGGATTGCATCACAATTATCAAACACTTAACTCCATAATCGATGAATTTTCAAGTCACATCGTTTAAAGTTTTATGTTCTCACTCAAGCCCTCAATTAGCAGCTAATGCCTTCCAGCGCTACTTTTTCTTTCAATTACAAATTTATTTTTAAAACATAAACTTAACAATGCTGTTAATATTGATTTTTTATTTTTCTTTTTTAAAGTCTTTACTGCCAACTTATATACTTTTTCAAGCTTTTCTCTATGCGCGGGATAAGTGTTGTAAAATGACACAATTCCTTCTGGGTAAAGCTCATAAATTTTTTGCAAAGTATTTTTTGTAAGTTTTCTGACTGAACCACGCCGTTCAAAAAAAGAAAGTTTGTCACCTAAAATAATCTGTATTAGTTTATCTTGATTTTTTAGAGACAAATCATTTCTCTTTAAAAGATCCTCTAACATGACATTGTTTAAGTTAATTTTTGAGACTACCCAATCAATATCATTATTGTCGGCCTTTTTATTAAGCCAATGTCTCATGAGACCTCTATTTTGATAAACCGGCATAGACGTGTCGTCAAAGAAATCAAAAAAGTAACTATGTATATTATGTGGAATTGAATTACGGTTCATGAATTCAACAAAGTATTCAGACAAAAGATTTCTTGTCTGAATAGATGATCTAAAATAAAAAACCCATAACATCTCAACCTCAGAACTTGATAAATCATCGGACAAGATCTTCCTTAAAAGAGCAATCGATTCATTTCGAATTTCATATTCACCATAAGTACCCATCACTTTACTCTTCATACTATCCAATGTTGCTGTTAAAATAGCCATACGATAGGGAGCTAGCTCCCCAAAACTCCAGTACTCAATTAAATCCAATTTCATCACTAAGCCTGGTGAATGCTCTAATTTCTTATTAATGATCTCAATTGCCTCAAAAGACAAATCTTGTCCAGTAATTAATCTAAATAAATCAACATCAACAAGCAAAAATTTATCTGGATTTATGTCAGAATTCACAGTCCAAATTAATTTGTCCATTTTCTCTAAAACAATATCAATTTCATGCTGCAATAATTTTTTATCACTCATCATTGAGAATAGTTTCTTTCTAATATTTTCATCAAAAGCATCTATATCTATTGACCTTAAGACAAATTCCCGATAACGCTGCAAACTTGGATTTTCCCATTCATCCAAAAGCTCAGAAATAGAAATACTAATATCATGACCTTCAATAGCCTGACCAATATCTTCAACTTGTTGTTCTGACAACGCAGCCCTCCCTATAAGATCAAAAAAAATGCTGGTCCCTATGCTCCTTTCACGTACGGGAAGAGCCCCTGAAGGTCTCCCTAAAGAAATTGTCCTCACCTCTGAGCCAATTCTATTAAAAACTTTCTCAATATAGAAAAAGTTTTTAATAGAATGATGGATCAAATCCCCATCTAAAGAATTGTCTAACAACATCTTCTCAATTTCATCCTTATGTAAAGAAATATTTTTTGGATTTAAAAATGCCCACTTTGACCAACGTGAATTCAACGAGTTCAATTGACTAACTTGTTGGCTCTCCCTCCTTCTCAAACCCGATCTTTGATCAAAAATCATCCATTCTGATCTATTAAAAACTGAAGCAGCCTCCATCAACACCTCTGGACTTGTATGCTCTAACCTAGTTGCGACAGCATTATAAAAATTAGTAAAAGGAAAATTCTGATTCTTAGGCTTTTCTATCCGATGCTCCAAATCTGCCTTTTTTTCCACAGCGATTTTTTGTAATCGAACCGTTTTGGATTTTGGCATTTTTTTTTGAAAATCAGATAATTCTGATGGAACCGCTAAGATTCTTCTTAAAAAGAAAATTAAAATTTCATCTGAAAATGTTTTATTACTAAATAATTTTTCTAAAGTATTCATATCATGAATTGGTTCTAAAATATGTCTATGATACCTTTCCATTCCAGGTTCGTCCCAAAGATCTAACAAATTCATTTGCCCAACAAGTTCATCTTCTATTAAGAGGATTTCTTTTAACTCTTCAACTTCTGCATCAGTTACCTTTGTACTAGTTAGCAAGCTCAAGAGCTCTGTAACAATATAGTTCTGAGATTTTGGCACGTTTAAGGCAGCCTCTCCCCTTGACTTTGCTATCTTATAGAGTCTTTTGTGCTCCTCCCACGCTTTCAATCTATTAACTGGACTAGTCTCCAAATCAGTTAAAATTGTCTTAAAATGGCCACCCACAGTATTAGCGGTCTGCGTATGCGCTTGCCACACTTCATCGGAGATTCCTTCTGTGAAAACTATTAATTCATTTAGACCTGCACCTTTAAAGGCCTCTGTAAATCCTGGAATTTTCTCATGCGGCCTTAAGGCATGTTCTTCCCCAAGTACCTTTGCGAATGCATAAAATCTTTTACTGTCTTGCCATGCAGTTACTTTTGCAATCGGCCCTGAATTTGGACTTTCTGCAATTTTATTAAACCTTCCACTCATTTCATTCGCCGCTGCCGGATGCACCCTCCATATATCATCTGAAATCATACTTTTTATATTTTCTATTCCAACATCATCTGTATTTTCTACTGCAAACGCAAAACCTGGAATTTTTTCATGAGGTGCAACAACATTGTTCTCTCCAAGCGCTTTAGCAAAAGCATAAAATCGCTTGTGATCTTTCCAAGCACTTACTTTTGCTATGACTCCAGAATCCGGATTTTCCACAACACTTTTAAAAGCATTCACTAACTCTCCTATGGTTTTGGGCATCTCCACAGCTTCTGCATTTTGTATAATATAATTACCATTCTTAATAATATCTATTCCCTCTTCAGCTGCTAACCAGGAAAATGTCTTAACTGGTGCACTTGGGCTCTCTCCAAACTCTTTAAGCTTAGCTTTTATTTTATTATCGTTTTGTGCTGTAGCCCAATCTAAAACCCGAGCGCCTTCTTTAATCTTTAATTCGAAGGTTATACCTCCTGAACCCATATAGCCAAGTGCAGTACTCTTATTTGGACTGGAATAAGTTCCTTTGCCGTATGCTGCCGTGCCCTGTCTTGCCATGTGTTCATTACCTGGTCTTGATATAAACATTCCGCCTCTCATCATCGCCATAGCATTATTCATCTCGGGCGTTCCATGATAAAGCACCATGCCTTTAACTTCTTTCCCTAAGGCATCACCTTGAATTAAATATTTTTGATCAATATTACTTTTCCTACTCAGATCAAATCTTTCGGCAAACTCGGGTATAGTTGCTTTTCCTGTTTTTCTAGAAATTAAATCACTAAGTTCTCTAATCTCTTTCTCTATACTTCCTGGCCTTGCTCTATACATTAGGTTATGTCCGGCTTCATCTCGGGCGTTTCTTACTAATTTTTGATACTGCTCAATTACTTTATTGTGAACAGTGCCTGCTTTTTCTACCTTTGCTTTTAGCTCAGCGATCTCTTTTCTTAACTGCGTTTCTTCTTTAATTCTCATCCACGGCATTTCAAACAGTGCTCTAAAACCTCGGATCACTTGCTTATCTTTATCTGCTCTTGTGTTTTCCCCAGCTACATATCGATAAACTCCTTGTAGCATTTCTTTAACAATATACTTATGCTGAGGAGGTAAAATAGTCCTTCCTTCTTTTAAACTAAAAACCATCCAATCTATTGAAGAGCCACCAGATTTTACTGAATCTGCAATCTGCTCATCTAAATGCTTTACATCTCCAATGGGAAACAGTGTTTTTTTAACTGCACTCTTATTGCCCTCTGCTTGATAAAACTGCTCTGCCGATTCAGTAATTTTTTTAATTTCTCTAGTTATTTTAGCTGCAGCTTCACCACTATCCGCTCCCCTTAGTAATACATCCACATCACTGCCCACTCCTCTTACATAAAAGGCCGGTAATTGATCAATTGTTTTTCCGTAAGGATCTTTTCTTGAACCTTCTAAGGTGAACTCCCCTTTAGCAAATTGCTCCATTAATGCCCTAGGGTCTTGTCCTGCTTTTTTGGCCAAATTCAACTCATGATATATATAAGCATCCTGCGACCTTACGACTCCTCCGCTTGGTAGAAGTTCAGTATTTTCACCACCAATTTTTTTTGCAATATCTTGAATATATGTAAAAAAGGGCACCATTTTTGGTTTTTCATCTCCCTCTGCCATTATCGGCAAAGTTAACCTTTCAAATGCTGCTTTATGAACTTTGTCCCTTAATGCCATTGCCTCATTTAAGGCTTTTTCTTGTGCTTCGGCATTCATACTTTTAAAATTTGGATAGAGTAGTTCTATATACGGCGGAAATTCTTTCGCTTGATCAAAATAATTTTGCGCAAAAAGTTGAAATTGCAAGGCAAACAAAAACAATATTTGCGCTTTAAAAAACAATTTTACCATATAACATTTTCGGAAAATGACACTTGAAATTAACTGCGATAATATTAATTTTGCGTTAAGAAAAATCCTAGTTTTTTAATGTGATCAAAATCAAATCTCTTCTTCCGTAAAAAAGAAGCGCTCAATTCCTAAGTATAGTCAAAAATAACAATAAAGTCTGTATTAATGCTTATAGTTAACTGTAGATAATGTAGCCGGAGTAGAGATAGCAGATCTGAAAATTAAGATGGACCAGCTTAGAAAATTCAACTTTGTATTTATGAGACCTAGTGATTCTTGGTGTATCACTAAATTTCAGTGAGCCTCAGGTGAGCCAAAAATGAGCCACCGGCAGCAGCCGAGCAAAGCGAGGGCACAAAACACAGATGTGTTTTGATGCTTGAACGGACAATGATATCTAGTGATATTGAGTGATGTTGGCTCTTTGGTTATTGGTTCTAACTATGAAAAAAACCCTCTTTAGTTTTGGTTAGTTGTGGTTCTTCCCGGTTGGTGGTGGGTAGCACAGCATAAATAGTATGAAAGAGAGTAAGGCATAGCATCTCTAGATCTGTAATTATTAAAATTGAAACTATTCAGTAATTTCAGACAAGGAGAAAACTAT
>Ga0209187_1000622_pt1 | contig 55917 bp, 53 predicted proteins | sample BantaG_FD_187430 | JGI IMG/M metagenome (GOLD analysis project Ga0209187, IMG submission 187430) | Marine algal microbial communities from Bantry Bay, Ireland - BantryBay_4 metaG (SPAdes) (version 2) | ecosystem: Host-associated > Algae > Red algae > Unclassified | place: Bantry Bay, Ireland...
TAGAGGGATTCTTCGAAGGGAATTACGATGATAGTCGTGTTAACGCTAATTTTAGAGTAAAAGGTTAGACTTTAATGACTCTTGTTGATACAATAATAAACTTCAAAAATGGAGATAAGAGATCCGCAAAGGATCTCTATCTTCATTCTTATAAGTGGCTTTTTGCCACAGCACTTCGCTATGCCCCTGATGAAAGTACCGCCAAGGATGCCCTTCAAAATACTTATATAAAAATCTATTCCAATATAGAAAGTATACACTTAGAGTCGGAAGCGATGGTCGCAGGTTGGATGAAAAAAATCTGTATTAATGAAGCCCTAGTTTTAATAAGGAAAAAGAAAAACTGGGATAAGCTTCAGGTAAATTCTAATTCTGAAGCCTTTATTCCTCAGTACGAATTTGAAAATCAAGCACTCTATACATTACTCCATAAGCTACCTGCTCAGCAACGTATTTGCTTTAACTTATTTGCAATCGAAGGCTATAGTCATAAAGAGATATCAGAGCAATTAGATATAAAAGAAAGTTATTCCAGAACCCTTGTAGCCAGAGCCAGAAAAGAACTAAGTGTTATACTACCAAAAGTAAAAATTCATGAAGCCTCATAACAACATAGACGATTTCTTCAAAGACAATTTATCAAACTCCGAGATTCCAATGTCTGGTGTAGAAGATCTATGGAATAAGATAGATCCGAATAAGCCACGTAGAAAGTTTCCTTTCTTTTTATGGTATTCATTGGGGCTAATTGGGCTAATTTTAGCAGGGTGGTTCATATTTAATTTAGATAGCACAGAAACTAACTTAACAGAAACGCAACACGATAATAAGTCAATAAAAAAGGAGACAGTCCAGCTGAATGAGACGTCCACACTTTCTTCTAGTATTCTTCAGCAAGAAAATGAAGACCTTAATACTGAAATTACTGTAGGTACTTCTAATTCGATTGCGCAGAAAAGTGATAATGGAATAATAAATGATATTTCTCATAACCAACAAGATAATAGAACACTAATAGCTACGCAATCCTATAATCTTGGTTTGGTTACAGATAATAAAAACGATAGTTACTCATATTCAAACTTAAATTCTAAGCTTTCAAATCAGAAAGACGTGAGCCTAAGTAATTTTGAAAACGAAAGAATGCCACTTGCAACATTTGGATTACTTTCCGTAAAGGGTAATTATGTCTTAGACTACAGCAGGCCATTACCTTCTATAAATGGATTATTAATATCTAAAATTGTTAAACCTATAAATCCAGTCAATCGCCAGAAGTTATGGTATGGACAAGTGAGTGCAACAACTTCGTTTGTATCAAATAAGATAAGTTTTGAAGGTATGGACCCAGTCCCTAATCCTGAAGAATGGAAACGTGCAGTGGACCCTATAGCAAGTTTTCAGCTAGACGTATCTCTTGGTAGACAAATAAATTCTAAGAGTAGCATTAATTTAGGCTTGGAATATCAGTATATCGATAACCAATATCAGCAGGATACTGTAATAATAAGAACAGAGAATCTGTACAACCCTGAAGCCTACTCCACTTCCAGTGGTTTTCGCGGAGATTCCGTAATGGTCGAAACCAATACTAAAGGCACCATCATGAGACCACTAAGAGAAACATTGATCAACATTCCTTTAAGATATAATTACCATATTATCAGGAAAGGTCATTTTGGATTAGATGTGAGCCTCGGTCTTATTATGAATCTAAGTCGTCAGCAATCTGGACCAGTTCTCAATTCTAATAATGAATGGATCATTGTCAGCGGTCAGTCTCAGAATAGAATAGGCTTTAGTTATGACCTATCACTTTCAGCAATATATACTTTGAATATTGATCAATCGTTATTCCTTTCGCCACGTTTCAGACACAACCCTTCTGATCATTTGGAAGATCTACCCTTTAATCTTAGTCGTATATATGTTGGAATGGAGTTGGGTTATCGTGTGGCGTTTTAGTGGTAATTTATTTACCTTGAATGAGCTTTTCGACTGTCTTTACTTAAGGGGTTGTATTAGAAACATTTATCTTGATTTCCACATTTCTGGATTAAGAGATGTATGAAAAATTGCTGCAATAATTTTTGTAGCCTATGTGCTATCGATAGTGTAATGAATCATAAATGGGAAGTTATTTAGAACACTAGTCCGAATATTATTATATCTTATTGGAAAAATTTTAGGACTTTTTTTGATTATTGATACTTGACTGATGATGTTTTCAATGAATCGCAATCCAAGACCTTTTTCCTTAGAGTTATACCAATGTACTGCTTCGGAAATATCTTGTTTAGCAAGTGGTAATAAAACAGCGTCGTACATCTACAATTCTTTCTTCAGCTTTTGAATTGTATCATCAAAGTTTAAGGCTAACTCAGGATTATTTTTGTGATTAATAAGGCGTCTATTAACTTCATCTTGTTGAAAAGAGGGTATTTCAATTTCTTCTGAATCTACATTCTTATATTTTGACCTTAGCTCGTTCCATTCAGAGATCGGAATAAAAACCCCTGTTGTTTTGCCTGTATTATCAGATAAGTATTGGAACTTCATTATGCGAAGATATGGAATTTAGACATTAAAGTAAATACTTAAATTTTATAGTTTTTATTTTCAAGTCTTAAAATTATGGTTTTTGAAAATAACTGAAATTGGCTTTATAAATGCTTTAAAATTAGTAAGTATACCATTTAAGGAAAAAGCGAATTATTTTATTGCTTATAATTTTAATACGCAACCTTTAGTTAACTCCACCTCCCCAAACTCAACCATAGCATTAAATAACCTAATGTGAGTGTATGACTTAATATCTTTTGCTAAGATGTCCCTTTCTTCAATTACATTTTCATCAATTAACTCTTGTCTCTTTACCCCGCAGAGTAGTGGTTTAGCTGGGGTATACCATCGTCCTTCTTTGAGTAAAGCGACATTGCAATAATGCGTATCAGTGATCAGTCCATTCTTTACAATAAGAATATCATCAGCAATTTTTTTTTGGGCATAGAGTTTATTGAGAGATTCTCTGTCCGCATATTTCTCAGAGTAGCTTATGTTATCATCATAGACGAGCTTAAGCGAATTGATTGCTTTTATCTTATAGAGATGATGCTCTATTTTATAGGAATGGTCATCATAGATAATTCGTAGTTTATATAATTTATCATCAAGCTGATCTACATACTTTTGAAGACTTTCTATTGATATAAGATTATCATAGTCTTTGGCATAGCATACATGCAAGCTACGTTCTATCCTCTGCTCATGATACTTCCAAGCGAAGATTTTATTTTTATGAACTTTGATACTTTCAAGCAGTAGGGACATAGATCTTATTTATCATTTCTTGATATTCACTTTCCTTATTGCTCATGGCTGTGATGCCACCGCCACTTCTATAATAGTACTTATTGTCATCGTCTTCTATGTACCTGATCATCACAAATGTATCGAGGCTGCTCCCATCATATATGCCTGCTACACCTGTGTAGTATGATCTTGGTTGTTCTTCTACTTGCTTGATGATTTCTACAGTTTTTTTCTTAGGAGCTCCGCAGATGCTTCCTGCTGGGAGTAACTTGATGAGTACGTCTCCTAATATAGAATGGTAGTCATCGGGTAGTATTCCAGTAATCTCAGAGCTTACTTGTAGTAATGTAGATTTTGCGCTTTCTATCTTATCGATATATCGGAATCTGTTGACTTTGACTTCAGTAGCGACCATACTTAAGTCATTACGTATAAGATCTACAATGGTGTTATGCTCTGCTTTTTCTTTTGCGTCATTGAGTAAGATCTGTTCTGCATTTGGGATACTAGCATCTATAGTGCCTTTCATGGGGTATGATGATATTCTACCATCTTTGATTTGTACAAATGATTCTGGCGAGAAGACGACAAATTGATTCTTGTAATATAATTTGTACTTAGCTTTAGCTGCTAAGAAGATTTCTTTGAGATTGGCTTCTATAATGAACTCATGTCTTGCTGCAAGATTGAGTAAGAAAGTATTTCCATAGTTTAATTCTGATAACACTTGATCATATTGCTCAGAGAATTTCTCTTTGGGATAAGGAATATGTGAATAATCTAATTTTATATCTGAAGCATAGCTGTCGTAATTTTTTCTGCCATTGATATCATAGAGTATATCCCCATCAAGTTCTGACAAAGGAATGACAACAGGCTCAGCCATATCAAAATCAATCATGAAAAAGAATGGTGTTCTACTACTACCTAATGCATTAAGATAGTCTTTGGATTTATGTATATTATTAGTTGGGATCGTAGGACATTATTTTATTAGGATACACTTCTATTATACACTACAAAATAAAACAGCCAAAGTTCCCTCTGGCTATTTTTATAATAAGTTTATTTATCCTTTTTAATGAAGATATAATTTTCTTTCTTCTCTTTCATAAAATAGTCACTGTTTGCTTGTCTCGCTTTTAATATCACCTCTCTGCTTTCATTCTGAGTATCTCTGATGAAATCTATGACGATAGTCTCATCTGGATTATAGTTTCCTATTTCTTCTACTACCTGATCTATCGATCCCACTTTTTTATTCTCGATAGCAGTTATTATATCACCATCTTGTAGACCGGCCTCCTCAGCAGATGAGCTTTTTATGATGCCATCAATTTTGACTCCAGTCTCTATTTCTACTAAGAAGACACCGAGTTGAACTTTGTTAGTATTGACCTCATCTTCATCGGTTGTGATTGTAATAGTTTTCTCTTCTCCATTGTTAGATTCTATTATCTCTATATTTATACCTTCCTCATTGAGCATTTTCTTTACCTCATCAGAAAGCTCATCACCTTCCATTTCTATATCGATATCTTCAGTATCACCATCTTTGTCTTTAACTATTTTTATATTGGAAGTGCTCTCATCATTATTGACTATTACTTTGACATCAGTATCATTTTCTTCCATGGTAATATCTATGTCATGTTCTTCCAAGGATTTTTTGATTTCATCAGGTATATTGCCATCACCTTCCCACTCAATAACCTCTTCATTTCCATCATCATCTTTTTTGATCATTTTCACCTTTTTATTTTTGATCATTTTAATGTCAGCTTTTTCGATTTCGATCTCTTCTCCGTGGTCTGACATCCATGTATTATTGTCTCCAGAAATTTTCATTTCTTTGATATACTTTTCAGCATCTTTTCCTTCTTTTATTACTTTGGTTTCTGTTACATTGCCATCGCTATCCACTGATTTCTCTATAACAACAACCTTTACTGATTTCTCGTCCTCTTGAGCAGAAATATTGCTCAAGCTTAATATGCTTAAGATTATTAGTACTGAGAAGTGATTCATAAGTATATTTTTTGTAAATGTAAATATTGATCTTTACTATAGTTATTAGTTTCTGATAGACCTTTGCGTAAAAATAATGGACCTAAGCTTAATATTTTCTTAATAAATACCTTAATCTTTTCGTTATTGCTCTGAAGTCGATAAAAAGTGCAGGTTAAAAAAGTTTGTACCCTGCTTGGTATTCAATACGATGCTCTTTTTAAGACCTGCCTACCTGGCAGGTATTGGGAATCAATGAGGCATCAAATAATTAACATCTTGATCTTAACCGACTTCTTAAACTAAAAAACAATTTACATGGTATTTGTACGCTATTTCTTACTGATTATAACTCTCTCATTGTTCTCTTGCAAGGATTCGATGACAGTCATTAAAGACGAAAATGGTAATGTCATAGAAAGGTATCATCTTAATGAGCAAGAACAGAAACATGGTGCATATTCTGCTTACAATGCATCAGGAGAAGTAACTGAGACGGCTAACTATAGCAACGACAAGCTCGAAGGTGAGCGAAAGGTCTATACCGCTGATGGCAATCTTGAAATCTTAGAAAATTATAAGAACAATATTATGGAAGGCCCCTACACAGTTTATCATCTTAACGGACAAGTAAGTTTCGAGGCAGAATATACTAATGGAGTACTTAATGGTACGACCAAGTCTTATAATAAAGATGGCAGCCTCAAAGAAGAAGTGACATTCTCCATGAATGAAGAAAATGGCCCATTCAAAGAATACTATGCTAATGGTAATCTCGAATGGGAAGGCACCTATCTCAATGGTGATAATGAATTTGGATTACTTAAAAAGTATGATGAATCTGGAGAACTCGTCAAAAAAATGATGTGTGATAGCATGGCGATATGTAGAACAATATGGACTAAGGCCGATGGAGACATTACACCTAAGTTCTAATAATCTTCCTATCTATTAATAGTATGTTTGTGTCCTAACAAATTTTTATTCTGAAAAGACTCTATAATATCATCCCACTTCTTTTGCTTTCTACCTTGAGCATAGCTCAGATAGGCGGACGTTTTGCGTATGAGTCGGTATCATTACCTTCAAGCGCAAGATTGACTTCATTGGGAGGAAGCTTGATAAGTGTATTGGATAATGATTTGGCTTTAGCCCAATTAAACCCTGCATTAAGTAATGCACTTCAGAATAATCAATTAAGTATAAATCACAATTTTCATTTTGCTGGAGTTTCTTTCAGTAATGTAGCCTTTGGTAAGACCTTTGATTCTTTAGGGCTTTCAACTCATATTACAATACAGAATATCAGCTATGGTAATTTTGACTTGACAGATGAGATAGGTAATATCAATGGAGAATTTAAGGCCGGGGAGATAGGCATTCTATTAGGTGCCGCTAAGCAGCTGAACGAACGTATAAGAGCAGGTGCCAATCTGAAGTTTTTAAGCAGTAATTACGAATCATATGGTTCGGTAGGTGTCGGTATAGATATCGGAATACATTATAGTAAGCCAGAGTCAGGTGGATCTTGGGGTCTTGTACTTAGAAATATAGGAGCAGAACTTTCTGCTCTAGTTGATGATAAGAGAGCATTGCCATTTGATCTGCAATTAGGCTATTCTAAGAAATTAACCCATCTGCCTTTTAGATTTTCTGTTGTTGGTCATAATCTTCAGAAATGGTATATCAGATATGATGACCCTGATTTCGATACAGAAGCATCCCTCACCGGTGAGATAGAGACTGTAGGCGGATTTAGTAAGAATCTTGATAATATGTTCCGACATATTATCTTAAATGGAGAATTCTTAATAGGTAAGAATCAGCAGATGCGACTCAGATTTGGCTATAACCACCTACGCAAGCAGGAGATGAAACTCACTTCGTTCAGAAGTTTGGCTGGATTTTCTGCAGGTATTGGATTCAGTATCAAGAAGATAAAGATCGATTATGGCGTAGGTTATTATCATATCGCTGGCGCTAACAATCACATCAGTATTCGCCTGAATATGGATAGAATAATGAAGAAAATCTAAAAAACGAATCATTTCGTAGATAAGAATCCTATCCTTCTACCTTATTTATTAATTTTACTGTCATTATTAAGATATATAGACTTATCATATGTTAGATTCCTTTAAGAAAGCTAAGAGCTTATCCAGTTGGTTGGTATTCATTATAGCATTAACAGTATACTTTTTTTCAGCGGAGAGAACCGGCAGTCTTTGGGATGTAGGGGAATTCATATTAGGAGCTTACAAGCTTGAGGTCGTTCACCCTCCAGGGGCTCCCTTATTTATGTTGATAGGTAGAATATTTGCTTGGGTAGGAGATATGGTTTCTTCAGATCCTGCTACGATCGCATTTGCTGTCAATATGTTGTCAGGAGTGTGTGGGGCTTTCGGTGCCTTTCTTATTGCACGTATTACGATGATGCTGGGTAGAAAGATATTAGTTGAGAAAGGAGAGCCAACTACTTCAGGTCAAAATACGCAGTTAGCTTTAGCTGGTGTTGTTGCAGGATTATCGACAGCTTTTTGTTCGTCTATATGGTTTAGTGCTGCTGAGGGAGAAGTATATGCCATGTCTACATTTTTTACAATATTGACATTATGGGCAGCGATAAGATGGTATGAATTACCTGACACGCCTAAGGCTGATAAGTGGCTTGTATTTACAGCATATTCTGCAGGGCTTTCTATAGGTGTTCACTTATTGAGTTTATTGACATTGCCAGCTATAGGTATGTTATATTATAATAAGAAATGGGAGAAGCATAATCTTTTTGGTTATGCATTGAGCTTTGTAACTGGAGCAGCTATAATCGTTTTCATACAGAAATTTATTATTGCGGGAATACCTGCATTATGGCATTCTTTGGAGATATTCTTAGTTAACTCTTTAGGGATGCCTTTCCACTCAGGATTAATATTGACATTAATACTTATAGCACTTGCCGTATTTATGTTATTGCGATTTGCTCATAAGAAAAAACATGCTACGCTTCAGTTATTGACGATGTCAGCATTGATGGTTATGATCGGTTTTTCTACTATCGGAATTATTGTAATCAGAGCCAATGCTGATACACCTATTAACATGAATGTACCGAGTGATGCGACGCGAATATTACCTTACCTTAATAGAGAACAATATGGTGAGCGTGCATTATTATATGGACCTCACTTTGATGCTCAGCCTAAAGATCTTGCAAGAACGGACAGGTATGGCAGAGTAGGTGATGAATATAAAGTCGTAGACCAAAAATTAGACTACGTATATAACAATAGAGATAAGATGATCTTTCCGAGGATAGGACACTCAGAAGGGCCGCGACCACAATTGCATAGAGAGTGGCATAAGCATCTGATGGGTAAGGAACTCAAGGGTAGACCAAGTTTTCTATACAATATAAAGTTCATGTTGAATTATCAGATGGGCTGGATGTATTGGCGTTATTTTATGTGGAATTTTGCCGGAAGGCAGAATGCGTCACAAGGTTTTTCTCCTTGGGATAAAAGTAGCGGACATTGGCAATCAGGTATCACACCCATAGACGAGTGGCGATTACATGAGACCAGCGAGATGACTGATACTATGAAAAATCATAAAGGTAGAAACTCATACTACTTCTTACCTCTGATTTTTGGTATCATAGGGTTACTCTATCACGCTAGGAAGGATAAGAAAACATTTGCAGCAATATTTATCTTATTCCTGATTACAGGATTAGGACTGATACTATATTCTAATCAACCTCCTAACGAACCGAGAGAGCGGGATTATGTATTGGTAGGTTCCTTCTTTACATTTTGTATATGGATAGGGCTATCAGTATTAGCGATATCTAAACTGTTGGCTGAGAAGGTAAAGTTGTCATCATCTCTTGCTCCTATTGCAGGTGGATTGTTGGTGTTATCGGCACCATTGATTATGGCCTTCCAGAATTTTGATGATCACTCACGCTTAGGTATATACGCATCTAGAGATTATGCGGCTAACTTCCTTAATTCAGTAGATAAAGATGCTATTATATTCACTTATGGCGATAATGATACTTACCCGCTTTGGTATGCACAAGAAGTAGAGAATATACGTCGTGATGTAAGAGTGGTGAATCTAAGCCTTATAGCTGTAGATTGGTATATAGAGAAGCTGACAAGAAAGGTGAATGACTCTGCGCCACTTAAGCTTACAATACCGATTACAGAATATAGAGGAAACAAGCGTAATCAAGTATTCTTATATGACCGCCAAGGTCAGAATAATACTGATACTCCTGTTAACATATACGAAGAGCTTAAGTTTATAGGAAGTCCTGAGAATGTAAGACAGGGGCAGACGATCATGAGATCCAAGAATTTCTATATTCCGATCAATCCTAATGCTATGGTACAGAAAGGCTTGATGGATGCAAGTGACTTAGCTAATATGACTGACCGAATAGAAATCAAATTACCACAGAACACAAGATATATTACTAAAGATCAGCTTGCTGTAATGGATGTAGTTGCATCTAACATTCAGGATAGGAAAATCTACTTTGCTGTGACATGTAAGAATGAGAAGCTTCTTGGTCTTAATGACTATATGCAGATGGAGGGACTTGGACTTAGGATAATTCCTGTCAAGTCGAGAAGTGTAAGTGGCTTATCTATATACGGAAGTGGTAGAGTCGACACGGAGAAGACTTATGACAATATTATGAATAAGTGGAAGTGGGGTAACCTTGATAAGAAGGAAGCATTCGTTGATGAGAGTTATGCTGCAGAATTACAGGCGATGAAGATTGTTATGATGCGTACGGCTCAGCAATTACAAGATGAAGGACAGAATCAGAAAGCAGCAGAATTGTCTAAAGAATATCTGGAATCATTTCCGCATTTTAACTTCCCTTGGGATGAGAGTGTAATTCCATTTGTTGAGATTATAGCTACTCATGGTGATAAGCAATTGGCTAAGAAATATCTTGGAATATTGGCAGAGGAGACAAGACAGAAATTGGCATTTTTTGACTCACTCGATGATGATGGATTTCAGAGTTTCAGAAACGAGTATGCATATGCAATAAGAGGTGTAGGTGAGATCATAGAGACTGCTAAGCTTATAGGCGATCAAGAATTAAGTGCTAAAATACAAAGTGAACTAGGTGCTTATAATATGAGCAAAATGAGAAATTAAAAAGAGCATTTATTTGTTAAAATATAATCAACACTCTTCAAATATTAATCTATGAATATAGCCATAGGCTCCGATCACGCAGGATATGAATACAAGAAGTTTTTAATTTCTAAATTAAAAGAATGGGGTATAGAGTCTACTAACTGTGGGACTGATGCACCAGACTCTGTGGACTATCCTGACTTTGCACATCCAGTAGCGGAGGCGGTAGAGCAGAGTAAATCAGAACTCGGTATTCTCATATGTGGCAGTGCTAACGGTGTCGCAATGACTGCTAACAAGCACGCTGATATCAGAGCTGCAATATCATGGACTACGGAGATAGCTGCATTAGCTCGCCAGCATAATGATGCTAATATTATATGTATCCCTGCGAGGTTCGTCTCAAAAAGAATGGCTGCTATGATGGTAAAAACATTTATAAATACGACATTTGAAGGAGGCAGACACGGAAGGCGGGTCGGAAAGATAGCCTGCCAATAAGCTTCTAACTCTTATTTATTATCATAATCACGCTTTATATACTATGAAAAGATTCGCTTTTTTAGCCATGACAATCGTTATGCCTATCTTGATGCACGCCCAATATATAAGTTCAGTTACGACGCCTGATACATCCGTTGTTATTAATACTGATACTTCTGATCTGTCTAATAAGTATGCACTTACAATAACTAAAGAAGATCTTTCTGATCACTTACACATCTTAGCATCAGACGAATATGAAGGAAGAGAAACTGGAGAACCAGGTAATTATAAGGCAGCGAAATATATATCAGATAATTTCGAAGCATTAGGCTTACCTGCTATCGGAATAGAGAACAGCTATTATCAGAATGTAGCATTCAACAGAACGGGCTGGGAGAAAAACGAAATGACGGTCAACGGTAATACCTATAAGCACCTATGGGATTACATGACCTTTGCAACAATGAGTGATAATATGTCCGATCTTAATACAGAAGAAGTTATTTTCTTAGGTTACGGAATAGATGATAAAGAATACAGTGACTATAAAGGCAATAATGTCAAAGGAAAAATTATAATTATAAACAAAGGAGAGCCTATTAATAAAGATAGTATCTCATACATCACTGGCAAGAAAGAACCGTCAGAATGGACGAGTAACATCTGGAAGAAATTAGAAATAGCGCAATCTAAAGGTGTCAAATCTGTACTAATTATCGAAGATCAATTGAAGGAGTTTTTAGGTAAGAACAGAAGATTCTTAGTGTCTCCATCATTAGAGTTAGGTGACGGAGAAGTAAAGGATAGAAAGTATGCCAATCATGTATATATCTCCTCTACAATAGCTAAAGATATCATAGGAAAGAAGGCTAAAAAAATAAAAAGATGGAGAAAGAAAAATGTCAAAAGAGGAAAAGCTAAGGATATTAAACTGTGTCCTGATCTAAGTATGGATTTTGTAAAAGATGTTTCTGTGCTTAAAGGTCATAACGTTTTAGGCTTTATAGAAGGTAGCGACAAGAAAGAAGAAGTGATAGTCATCTCAGGGCACTATGATCACTTAGGTAAGAAGGGTTCAGATGTCTATAACGGTGCCGATGATAATGGCTCAGGGACTTCTACTGTTATGGAAATCGCTGAAGCTTTTATAAAAGCTAAAAATGAAGGTAACGGTCCGAGAAGATCCGTCCTTTGCCTACTTGTTACAGGTGAGGAGAAGGGACTCTTAGGTTCTGAATATTATGCCGAGAATCCACTTTTTGAATTAGAGAATACTGTCGCTAATGTCAACATAGATATGGTAGGAAGAGTAGATAAGAAATATGCTAGTAGTCCAGAATATATCTATGTCATAGGATCAGATAGACTCAGCACAGACTTGCATAAGATCAACGAAGAAATAAATAGTGAATACTCACAGATCATCATGGATTATAAATATAATTCTGAAGATGATCCTAACAGATATTACTTCAGGTCTGATCACTATAATTTTGCCAAGAAAGGAATACCGGCAATATTTTTCTTCAGTGGTGTCCATGAGGATTATCATAGAACATCAGATACTGTAGATAAAATCTTGTTCGATAAGATGGAAGTTATAGGCAGACATATCTTCCATGTCGCTTGGGATTTAGCTAATAGGGAAGAGAGGATTGTGGTGGATGGTAAGGTAGAGTAGGTGATACTTACTTATCTCCATAATGACCATAGCAAGACGCTATTTCTAAATTCTCATTTTCGATTCTATACAACATTCTGTGCTTACTATTAATACGTCTGGACCACCAACCTTGTAAGTCGCCTTTAAGAGGCTCAGGTTGCCCAATACCATCGTAGGGGTTTTTGTGAATATCAACTACAAGTTCCCATAACTTAGATAGAAATTTGGGGTTTTCTTTTTTGAGAAGAGGAATATCATCTAAAGATTTTTTACTTAAGTGGATTGGATACACTCTTAATTATTAAGAATTTGATAAAAACTATCCTTTGAGCTTTTGTAGAATGACTTATTTTCAAGTTCAATAGTTGCTGAAAAAATTTTCATATTATTGGTTAATATTGATCTATCATCAGTATCAGGAATCCAAAAACCAGTAAATATAGAGTATGCACCAAATTTTATAATGGCACTATTTAAAAATCCTATCAATTCTAACTCTATTCTTTTTCGAGGAAATTGGATTTGATTTGAAAGTACTAAATCAGCAATAATTAACCCTAATTCTAATTTTAATGAAGAATCAATCCATTCTTTCTGATACTTAACCTGTGGAGAAGGATGAAGCGAAAGTATTTTAAAAATGTCGTAGCTAAGTTTATTATTTTTAACAGTTTCTAAAATGTCTTTAAAAGAATTTGGCAAAGAATTGAATATTGGTGATACAATTTTTTGATAATTTATTAGCACATCAGAAATTGAATCAGCTAAACTTGAAAAAGGTGCTAATTGGAGATTAACAGAAATATATTCGTTGATATTAGTTAGGAGAAATTTTAAGTCTTTGTTGTTATCAGCAAGCCACTCTAACAAAGTAATTCGCAAGTCAAATATGTTTTCTAATAAGCCATTAGCGACTTCCTCTATAGAATTATTTTTACTTCTTATAATTATCAGGTCGATTAAATTTGCAATGTCTTGACCTATAGAATTTTTAGAAAATAATTTTTTTTCAAGGTTAGCGAATGCAATAAATCTGCCAACTGGTTCGCTTGCTACTATCATAAGTCTTAATTTATGATTACAAAATAACGATAAAAATGACGTAAGTGCTGTTTTTCTTTACTTGGAAGAAGAACATTGAACAGAATTGAATGAATTTTAATATTATCAATTCAAAAACAACAACCGAAACTTCAGCCCATCAACCTGATTATACTCCACAGCAGGAGCTGGAAACTTCAACAGATTAAGCAAGTCCAATAAGGTATTCACGAAAGGACTCTTAGACTTGAAAGCAGTTAGGTTATAATCTAAAGCCAATACAAATTGCCGATGCCTTGGATAGAGGATAGGATCGAGTATTACATTTTCACCATTTATTTCCCAGTTGTTACTGAAGCCTCCGTACATATTCTCACCACTATATCCGATTGCGAGAGAGAGCCATTTTGGCCATTTGGTCTGTGGTATAAATGAAGAAACATTTACACTCAACCAAAGAGTCTGTCCATTATAATCCTTGAGGAAGCTTTCTATACTTGAACCAAATAGATCATCAGCTCTCTTATCAAGAGGAAAAGAGAAGAGACCCGTTTCAGAATCAATGATATCAGTAGGATGACTAATAGGGTAGTAGGACATTTTTAAACTTAAGCGTTGCTCATACCATAATTTCTCTTGTAGTGCAAAGCCTGCCACACCGATGATATTAGCTACAAAATCAGTATTTGAGAATCCCCACTTAGAAGAGAATCCATCCATAACCTCGATAGTCGTCTGGAAGCCTATCCCAATTAATGAGCTGTATAGTAAAGCTTTATTATCATCGTATCCGGCCCATTTTAATCCTTTGTGCATGATATAAGATTGATTATAGCCAGAATATACATGCCCCAATTTGTCCATCATTAACCACTCCTTCCTATCATTAAAAAAATGAAATTTTGACTGCGGATTTTGTTTATACCATGCAAAATAAAGACTCGTAGACCCGACGATATATGCAGAGCCAACACCGTATAATAATGACTTTTTTCGCTTGCTGTAATCAATACTATGATCGACATTAGATATCGTATCTATTTGTCCACAGACATAACTATATCCAATGAGTAGAAATAAATAGGTGAGAATATTTTTTTTCACACACTAAAAGTAGAACTAATTCTACTTTTTTGAATTCGGCTTAATTGTCATAAAAGCAGCGTTTTCAGTGATTTAGAGATACTTATTACGACATGACGGACTATTTCAGACAATGCAAGACTATAATAGATGCGGATATTTCATAAACATTACCGAATAAGCTATTTTAGCTCTATTAAAAGCTAAAATAGACTGATGAAATTAAAGCACATCATAATAACGATCTTCACTTTGTTCTGCTTCTCATTAAATGCGCAGGATTTCCATAATACATACTGGCAATTTGCACAAGTAGAAGTGAATCCAGCATTTACAGGAGCTTTCTTAGGGAACCTAAGGGTTAATGCTATTGGTAGAAACCAAGGCCATGGCGTAGCAGATGGTAATAACATTCCTACAGACACAGGAAGAAATTCTTTTGATGATCTAAGTTTAGCTCTGGATGGGAGCTTACCTTTTGGACTAAAAGAAACAGATTGGATATCATTAGGTATGAATTTATCTCAGTCTACGGTAGGTGCTGGAGCGTTCAAGAGAAACTTTATGGGAATATCTGCAGCATATCATCTAAGTCTCAATAAGGATCAGACATCGATTTTTACATTAGGTGCTAAGTATGGTTCGTATAGTACTGGCCTTAATAACAAAGATGGATTTAGTGATCCGTTCGGTGTTGCTGGGATGGGAGTAAGTCAAGATATAACAGGATTAAATGTAGCTGAAGCGGCTGAGCTTAGTGCTAATGACTTTATGGTCGGAGTTATATATACCACACCTATGGGTGAGAATGCTGATCTAAGAGTTGGTGTTGCGAGTGATCACTTATTGAATCCTCGATTAGGTAATCCAGTAACAGATACAATTACAGGAGTAAGAACTTTAAAGAATTTAAATAGAAGACTTAACGTATTTGCACAGTATTTTGTAAGCGTATCGGATAGAGTTGTAGTTAATCCTACAGTTCTATATATGACAACTGATAATGCTTCCGTTATTCTATTGCAGGGACTGTTTTCGTACTTAGTTAATCCTGAAAAAGACTTTGTTCTTAATGCAGGCATTGGATTAAGGTTAAATGATAATATGGATGTTCCTCTATTTCTAGGAGCTGACTGGAAGGATTGGCGATTTGGATTGAGTTATGATACTAATGTAGTAGGGCTCACCCAAGCTAACGGCACCTTTGGAGCTTTAGAATTAGGAGTAAGTAGAGTTATAAGCTGGGACAAGAAAGCTACTGTCAAACCGAAATACGTCTGTCCAAGATTATAATATAGAGGCAACAATATTTTTTTTAAAACACCTATAGGATGATAAGACTACCATTTAATTTTACATATATGTTGAAATCTTTTATTGTCGCAGCGATAGTATTCAGTAGTTGTGTACTCATAGCACAACCGATAACTAAAAACTCATTTGAGCAAAAAGTACAAGCTGCTCAGGAGGCAGAATCTCAGAACAATTATCTCGGTGCATACGAGTGGTATGAGCAAGCATATGACGATATCAGAAAAGGTAGTCGTGGCAATCCACGTGTGAAAGAATTTGCGATTAAGTTAGCAAAACTTAATTACGAATTAAGAGATTATAAAAAATCTGAAAAAGGCTTCGCAAGAATTCTTAAAAACGATGAAGAATTAATTTATGTTGACTTGCTCTACGACTATGGTATGGCACTTAAGGCACAAGCTAAATATGATAAGGCCATTAATGCATTCAATAATCTTCTTACATACTCTACGGATGAAGATCTTAAAAACAAGACACGATTTGAATTAGATGGAATCGAACTTGTTAAAGGCTTAGAGCCGAATATAGAAACATCATTCAAACCCTTAGATAAAGAAGTTAATTCTGCTTCTGCAGAATATTCTCCAAGAGAGAACGCTGACGGTATGCTATACTATGGTTCTCTTAATAGAAGAGATGTTATCGAGATGGATGGCAAAGATCAAGATTATCATGCTAAGATTTTTGTAGCTAAGCGAGATGACAAAGGAAAATTCGATGACGCAGAAGAGCTAAAGCAAAATGTGAATAGGAAGGATTTCCACAATACACATTTAGCATTTTCGGAAGATGGCAGGACGATGTACTTTACAAGAGTGCAGACGACGGGTACAGAGATTACTTCGTCTAAGTTGATGGTGAGTTACAAGAAAGATTCTGGCTGGAGTGCATCAGAAGAACTGCCTACCGTCAATGGTGACTGGAATTCTAAGCACCCTACAGTGGGATCATTATTTGGAAGATCGGTGTTGTATTTTGTCTCTGATATGGTCGGTGGCCAAGGGGGTATGGATCTTTATTATTCTAACATATTAGGTGATGGAGAATTTTCAGCTCCAGTTAACTTAGGTGATAAGATTAATACTAAGATGGATGAGTTGACACCATTCTATTTTGATGGAACGATGTACTTTAGTTCTAATGGATTTCCGACGATAGGAGGATATGATATATTCTATAGCTTATGGGATGGATCAGAATGGAGTAAGCCGGAGAATATGGGTAATGGATATAACTCTTCTTATGATGATCTATATCCAAGTTTTGTAGCTGATGGTAATAGAGGGTATATCGTCTCAAACAGACCTACTGAGAAGAAGAAAAAGTTAAGAAGCGAATCTTGTTGTGATGATATATTTGAATTTAGCATCAGACAGATAGTTATAGACTTATTAGCTATCGTAACTAATGAAGAGAATGCACCACTAGAAGGTGCTACCATCAAGTTAGAGAATATTACGGATCCGTTTAATTATCCTACGGATATGAAGTATAATGCTTTGGGTAATGAGTTTCAGTTTCTTTTAGATTCTGACTTTAAGTACAAAGCCGTAATCACTAAGTCAGGTTATTATCCTGACAGTATAGAATTTAATACTGCTGGAATATTAGATAATTACACAGTCAGAAAAACTATCACGCTTAAGGCACAACCAGTTGTAGAAGAACCTGAGGATAATGATACAGAAGTCGTAGAGAAAAATGAGACTTTTAGGTTGAATAACATCTACTATGATTTTGATGACGATAAAATTCTTAAAGATTCAGAACCAGACTTAATGTTACTTAAGGATCTTATGGATCAGTATCCGTCTATGGTCATAGAGTTATCCTCGCATACGGATTCTCAAGGACGTGATAAGTACAACAAAGATCTCTCACAACGAAGAGCAGAATCAGCTAAGAAGTGGCTTGTTAAAAAAGGTATCGAAACAAATCGTATCAAGCCTGTAGGTTATGGAGAGACGCAGATATTAAATAGATGTCAGAATAGAGTTAAGTGTTCTGATGAAGAACACAGGTTCAACAGAAGAACTGAATTTAAAATGATCGAAGGGCCTGATACGATAACGATCAGGAGAAATTCAGATGGAAAATAAGATTAGAAAATAAAACTATAATAAAGCCAATAGACGCTCATCTGTTGGCTTTTTTTAATACGAATTGTCTTGTGAATGTTTTCATTTATCGAAAGATAATTATACTCAAATAAGTCTATGAAATCTTTCTTCATATTCATATGTATTGTTCAGCTGATCTCATGTAAAAGTGATGATCAAATTATATCGGAACAAATTAACGCTGCTGTTGTAGCCTTAGAGAATAATGAAGATAAGAGAGCCTTTTTAGAATCTATATTCGAAGAGCATATCGAAATGCGCCTGAAAGAAACTGAAGTATGGAATGAGCATGGACGTGGGTCTTCAGAATATGAAGACATAGTAAGTGGTAATAGATCTACAGACCTTATCCTTGCAGAAAAATTAGACGTTTATATGAACACTTTTGGCTATCCAAGCATTATGCAACTGGGCCAGAAATCAGCAGTCATTTCTATAGCACACATTACTTATGTAGGTGATAAATTGATATTAGAAAAAAACTTCAACTACTTCTATGATGCCTATAAGTTTAATGATGTTACTGCAGATCTTTATTATGAGTACTTAGTCAAATTACTAAAGCCGAGTGGTGACGAGAGAAAGGCTTTATTCTTAGATAAAAATCAAGCTGAAGTTATCGAGATTCTTCAAGACAGAGCAAAAGATAAATTTAAAAAATAAACATCCAACAATATATTATGGGAAATTTCCTAAAAATTTTATTTATTCTATTTGTATTAATATCTACTGCATGTAAGACGACTAAGGATGTTGTCTACGAAGCACCGATCATGGAAGAGCGCTTGCTCGATACTGTAGTTATTACAGCTCAGAAAGAAGATCCTAATGCGCTTCCGACTTATATGAGGCCCGAGTATAATGCTTCTGCTACAAGATTACATGACTTAATACATACTAAGTTAGAGGTTTCTTTTGATTGGAGTAAGCAGCATGTTTTGGGTATAGCGACACTTAAGTTGAAGCCGTATTTCTATGAGACAGATAAGCTTACATTGGATGCCAAAGTATTTGATATTAATAGTATCACGCTGAATGGAAAAGACCTGAAGTATGATTATGACATGATGCAATTAGACATACAATTAGATCGAGTATATAATAAGGATGAAGAGTATACGATAGTCATAGATTATACCGCTAAGCCTAACGAAGGCCCTTCTTCAGGTAGTGCTGCTATCACTTCTGACAAAGGCTTGTTCTTCATTAATCCCAATAATGAAGATCCTAATAAACCACAACAGATATGGACACAAGGAGAGACAGAGAATAGCTCACGTTGGTTCCCTACAATAGACAAGCCTAATGAAAGATGTAGCCAAGAAATATACATCACAGTGGTTGATAAGTATCAGACATTATCTAATGGTAAACTGATGTCTTCTAATAAAAATCCTAACGGAACACGTACAGACTACTGGAAGCAGGACCAGCCTCATGCACCATACTTATTTATGGTAGGAATAGGAGAGTATGCAGTAGTTACTGATACATGGGGAGATATTCCACTAATGTATTATGTAGAGAAGGAGTATGCTGATGATGCAAAAAAAATATTCGAGCATACACCAGAGATGCTACAATTTTTTTCTGATAAGTTAGGGTATAAATATCCGTGGGATAAGTATGCACAGATTGTCTGTAGGGATTATGTGTCTGGAGCTATGGAGAATACAGGTGCCGTTGTTTTCGGCGATTTCGTACAGAAACATACTGACGAATTACTCGATGGCAACAATGATGATATAGTCGCTCATGAGATGTTCCATCATTGGTTTGGTGATCTTGTGACATGTGAGAGTTGGTCTAATTTGACTTTAAATGAAGGCTTTGCAACATACAGTGAAGTGTTATGGCAAGAGCACAAATATGGTCCTGAAGCAGCGGAGAGAAAGAGAATTCAGGACATGAACGCATACCTTATGTCTGCCGGTCAGCAAGGGACTCATGACCTTATTGATTTTGAGTATGGTAATAAAGAAGAGATGTTCGATGCACACAGCTATAGTAAAGGTGGGCTCATAGTTCATATGCTTAGAAGCTATGTCGGGGACGATGCTTTCTTTGCTGCACTTAAGAATTATCTTAATAATAATGAGTACTCTGATGTAGAAGCACATGAACTAAGGCTGGCATTCGAAGATACGATGGGTGAGGATTTGAATTGGTTTTTTAACCAATGGTTCTATGATGAAGGGCATCCCATATTGACAGTAGATTATAATATAGATGCAGAGTCAAAGTCAATATTTTTTGCTGTCGAGCAGACGCAGGACCCTGAAGATTATCCTGCAATATTTCAGCTACCGGTAAAAGTAAAATTATACTATGCTTCTGGCAAAGTAGAAACAATAGAGCAAGTCATCGATGAGCGTAAGCAAGAAATTATTATAGACATAGAGGGTAATGAGATGCCGGTAGTGGCTGTATTAGATGGCACACATGATCTTCTTGCTGTAATGAATGAGGTATACACTGACCAAGAATATGCTGATCTATATAAGTACTCTGATGAGTATGTAGATAAGATGAATGCATTAAAGCAATTAAAAGGTAAGGCCGCTTATAATGAGCTATTCTTAGATGCTGCCAGTCATAATTCTAAGTATATCAAGTCGCTGGGCTTAGCTTCTATCGATGCCGATAAGCATGGCAAGTTACTTAAGCAAATGGCACTCACTGACGGCGATTCCGGTATCAGAGCATCAGCCCTAAAGAAAACTAAAGACTATGATGTCGCTAAAAAATTGATCACTTCAGATCCATCTTATAAGGTTAAAGCCGAAGCATTTAAGATCATTAAGAATAAGGATAAAGATGAAGCTCTTAAGATTGCAGCACAATTACGTAAGGGTAATTATACGCCTATGATTCCATCTATAGCGGAGTTGTATGCTTCTACTGGAGATGAAAAATACCTACCTTTCTTTGATGAGAATATTAATAAAGTAAGCATGTTCGGATTCTTCAGTTATTCTGGACAGTATGCTAAACTCGCTAAGAAAGCTTCACCAGCGTCTATGTTGACATCTGCTAAAGCTTTAAGTAGAGTCGCTAAAGATGAATCTACAATGTACTTTAAGAAATATTCTGCTACCAATATGATCAGAGATCTGTCTATAGAATTAGATAAGAGAAATAATAAAGTAGCTGATGCAAAAGCAGAAGAGACTTCTAGCAAATTGAAGTCTATCATAACAGATATTATAAGTAATACCTCTGACGAAAGACTGAGGTCTGCATTTAGTGATTATGTGAGTCCTTGATTTGATTTTAGTATTTTATATATTCTTTTAGCAGACATAGACATTTATCTAATCGCTCAAATCAATTATTAATTATGTAAATTTGGGAAAAAGCGACTATGAAAACATTGCAAATACAAATACCGGAAGATCTCAATTTAGTTGACTTTGAACTTAAGATGAGTATGGCATCTAAACTATATGAATTAGGAAAAATTTCAGCTGGACAAGGAGCAATAATTGTTGGATTATCTAAGAGGGCTTTTATAGAATCTTTAGGTCAATTTGGAGTTTCAGTTTTTGGTTATTCTTCAAGGGAGATAATGGCTGAATTATGGAATGTCTGATTCAATTCTAATTTGTGACACAACTGCATTAATCATCTTAGAAAAAATTGGGAATTTGAGCCTTCTTAAAGAATTGTTTAAAAAGGTTTATGTCACTGATGAAGTAATAACATAATTTGGTAGTGAATTGCCTGATTGGATTAAAGTACAAAATCCAGTTGATAATACAAGAGTTGCAATTCTTGAAACACAATTAGACTTAGGGGAAGCATCAGCAATTTCTTTAGCTCTTGAGTTACAGAATCCATTACTCCTAATAGATGAACGTAAGGCTCGCAGAATAGCTAAACAACTAAATCTTAAAATCATAGGAACCTTAGGTGTGCTATTGCTTGCAAAAAAGGAAAACAAAATTTTAAATTTAAAGCCGATAATAAGGAAGATGAGAAAGTTTGGCTTTAGACTTTCTGATAAATTTGTCAAAGAGATTCTATTGCTTGCTAATGAATTATAGGAATTTTTTCATATGAGTAAAATTAAAATTCTCTTTTCTCTCATTATAATAATCACCTCCTCCTACGGCAGTTTCACTATACCTATAACTGAGACAGGCATACCTTTCACGTTACAGAGCTTAGCTGTATTTGTAGTAGCAGCTTTTATGAATTATCGTGAGACATTAATTTGCTTGATAGCTTACTTAATATTAGGAGCTATCGGCTTACCGGTATTTGCAAATGGGTCATCAGGTTTAAGCAAATTATTGGGCGCCAGTGGGGGATTTCTTTTTGGCTTCGTCATAGCAGGAACTTTCATTTCTATTGTCATAAGAAAAATCGGAAGAGACAAACTCCTGCCTCTCATTGTACTAATGGTAATTGCTACAATAATATTATTTGTTTTTGGTCTATTACAACTAACTATAAAGTTAGATGGTACTAAAGCTATAGAATATGGATTGCTTCCATTTTGGAAAATGGGATTGGTTAAAGCTGTTTTGGCAGGGGGGATAGTTTGGGGCTTGAGTAAGTTATTGAGCTCTTTCAAAAGCAGGTCTCATTGATTCGATTTCTGTTCTTTTCAATTTCATTTTTAAAGCCCTCTTTTCCCAAGATTCTCTTATAGTTTTTATTTTTTCAATTTCTGCTCTCGCCTCTTCTTCTTTCCATCGGAAGTAAGAATGTACCTCCATACAAAGATCGAAGTTGAGGCTATTATCATCTTCATTGATATTTAAACTTAATCCATAGCCATCTGGAATTGGGTTGATGTCATAAGCAGGACTCAGTTTCCAGCCATCATTAGGAGTTAATAGAAATCCATGATTTCTAAGGTGGTCATCTGTATTACATACGGCTACTGAGAATATGATTCTTTGCCATATTTCTTTGATGTCTTTTGTTGGATCAGCACCATATCTCTCTATAAGTTCTACAAGCTCTAAGTAAGACCCACCCTGCGTATGATCATGGCCATCTTTGTATCCGAGTAAGGTCATAGCTGAAGCAAAATGTATTCGATCGCTCCCTGATCGATCAAATCTTTTAGTCAAAAAACTATGTTGATCTCTGGAAAAGATTTGTGCATCACATTCTGCCATCTGAATACCAAAATCTTGTGCCATTTGATAACAGATATATTCCCATGCTCCTGAGTCTTGTTCATCATTCTTACTCGGGAACTTAGCGATTATAAAATTTCCTTCTGTATTTACCACATTGGCCTTAGGTCTTGCTCCTCCTAGAGAAGAACCAGGTGACATCAATAGTCCAAGCCATTCTCTGGCTTTCGGATCATCGATAAAGTTATCCTCTTCGTATCTCAGACTGGCTTGTTCCAATTCTCTGATAGAAGTAATGGGCGGCGTCGACAGACCAGTTCCTTCATTTAAGAATGGTCCATCGGGAGTCAATTTGAATCGTAATGCACCCATTCTTGTTTCATCATTGACACCAAGTAGAAAATCAGATTCTTGAAGATAATTTAACTTTATTTTTTCTCCTCTTGCTTTTATAGCCTCTCGTCTCTTCATCAAAACACGACCCCATCGATCAGGACAGGAATCTAAAAATAGTCCAAAATTGGATTTATCATCATTGAGAAATTGTGGACCGCTAAATAGTTTAAGATCAGGATCGAGGTTTTGAGCGAAGCCTGTATCCAGCCAAGATTGTCCGTAAGAAAATGAGAAGATTTCTCTACCCTTTAGAACTTCTGTCGATAGAGTGCCCATCAAAAGAGGTCCACCCAACCCTTTCCAATCCGCATATACGAAAATCTCTTTCATATTATTTAATTTTTTTCTTGGCGATCAATTTAGCATCTTGAAGCTTCCTTCCAAGTGGATCAGTTGCAGCGAGAAGTTTAAAATCTTCCGCTAATCCAAATATTGACATCACTTGGAGATATATGCCGATACTGATATGATCACTTCCTTTCTCTACATGCCAGAGGGTAGATCTGCTTATATGAGCTCTTTCAGCTACCTGTTTTGCAGTTAATTTTCTTCTCCTCCTGGCCAATTTTAAATTTCCGCCCAAAACGACAAGAATCTTTTTTTCTTTTGGTAGTAAAACCAATTTTTTCGATTTCATAATGTTTGTAAATACGAACATAATATAGCTATTTGTGTCTATATGCAAACATTTTATAAAATAATTTTATTCTGACCTTGTTTAAAACCAAATCTGTAACTTATTAGACGTAGTGGTCCCCAGAACCCAAAATCACTCAATTTCCATATCTTAGGCATCTCAACATCCAACACATGAAAAAACTATTGTTTTGTATCGTGTCGCTAGCTGTATTCACAAGTAGTCAAGCGCAGACAGTCTTAGAAGAGAAATTATTCGCTTTACCAGATGTCATTTTTAAAAAGATAGACACACCAGATAGATATGAAGCGGCTTATGAACTGAAGGTCAGGCAAGAGATAGATCATAATGATCCCTCTAAAGGCTATTTTTATCAGAGAGCATATCTAAGTCACAAAGGATATGATAATCCTACAGCTATTATAACTAATGGATATGGTAGGCCGAGTAATAATATCACTGAAGTAGCAGAACTCATAGATGCTAATCAGATTAATGTTGAGCATCGTTATTTCTTAGAATCTTCACCTGATAGCTTAGATTATGATTATCTCAATTTTGAGCAAGTCACTGCCGACCTGCATAAGATCAATCAGCTTTTCAGAAAAATCTATAATAGCAAGTGGGTATCTACAGGAATCAGTAAAGGCGGTACAACGACGATTTTCTACAGATATTTTTACCCTGATGATGTAGATGTATCTATTCCATATGTCGCTCCGATTAACCATAGTAATGAAGATCCACGTATATATGAGTTTCTTGATAGAATAGGCACTAAGGAATGTAGGCAAGATATCGAGGCATATCAGAGGGATATGCTTAAGAACTCAGATGAGATGCGAGCTCTCCTTAAATGGTATGTCAAGGGCAAAGATTTGAAATTTAACTACCTAAATATGGACGAAGCCTATGAGTTTGCGGTGTTAGAATTTCCGTTTTCATTCTGGCAATATGGGCATGATTGTAGTGCAATCCCTAAAAAGTCAGCCTCTACAGAAAAAAAATTACAATATTTCCTTGATATCGTAGGGCTGGATTTTTACTCAGATAGTAGCATGGAGTCTTTTGCTTCTCATTATTATCAGTCTGGGACTGAGATGGGATACTATGGATATGAAACTGAGGAATTTAAAGGACTACTGCAGTTTTTATCAGCTGATAAGCATCCATCAGCGGTATTTATGCCTAATAAAATGAAGGCAAACTTTAAAGGAGAACTTACGAATAAGGTATCTAAATGGACTGAAACTGCGCCTAATATGATTTATATCAATGGTGCCTTAGATACTTGGTCCGCTACAGCTGTACCGCCGTCTGATAAGACCAATGCTTTGTTCTTTTTTATGGATGGAAAACACCATGCGAGCGCAAGAATCAGAAATATGTCAGAAAAAGACAAAAATCGACTGATCGATACACTCAATAAATGGTTAGAAGTAGAGCAACCTTAGACGACGTAAGTGCTTGCATTAACACGTTTTATGTATTAAATTGAGGTTTTTCAGGAATCTTTTTTAGTACAGAAGGGTTTTACTTAAGTCGGTTATTTTACCAGAGGACTTTTGAAGTGATATAAATTCGTAGATTAAGATCATATGTAGCTGCTTCAATGAGTTGCATAGGAATTAATATTATGATCTTAAATCACCTCAGTAACAGAATTGTTGTTTATGAATCAAGTAAAAGGTAACTACGATCTACTTATAGACAAGTTGGATCAATTTACGAGAAAATTCTACCTCAATCAGATCATCAGAGGTCTACTTTATTCTGTAGCTATCCTTGTTGCTGTATTTATACTTTTCAGTGTTTTAGAGCATTTTCTTTACTTCGAGAAGAATGTGAGAAAGCTGATATTCTTTGGTTTTATTATAAGTTCTCTCTCAGTTTTGGGTCTCTTTGTATTTAAGCCTCTATTGAATTACTTTAAATTAGGCAGTAGAATCAGTCATGAGAAAGCAGCTTTAATTATCGGTGACCACTTTACAGATGTCAAAGACAAACTCCTTAATGTCCTTCAGCTTAAGAAGCAAAGTGAGACGAGTTCTAATCTTGAACTCCTTACAGCAAGTATAGATCAGAAATCAGAAGATATCAAGTTAGTACCTTTTAAGTCAGCTATTGATTTAGGTAATAATAAAAAATATCTCCGTTATGCACTTCCGCCAGCATTGGCATTATTAGTAATCCTTTTTGCAGCGCCTAGTCTCATTAAGGATTCTACACATAGAATCATTAATAATGATAGAGAATTTGAGAAGGCAGCACCTTTTCATTTTACAATAAATAATCCTGACTTAGATGTCGTGCAGTATGATGATAAAATTATTTCTGTAGAAGTAGACGGTACGGTTATACCTGACGAAGTATTTATTGATGTTGATAACTTTCAATATCGTATGAAAAGGGAACATGGTAATGTTTTCGCTTATACTTTCAAGAACGTGCAGAAGAACGTGCCTTTCGAATTTTTCTCAGGTAGAGTAAGATCGGTAGAGCACAACTTGAATGTATTACTAAAGCCCAAGTTGACAAACTTTGATATCTATCTCGATTACCCATCTTACACAGGTAGAAAAGATGAGCGAGTAGATAATATAGGTGATGTTCTTATTCCTCAAGGTACTCAGGTCACTTGGAATTTTGATACAGAAAATACAGAAGCTGTAGAAATATTATTTGCTTCTAAAAAAGATAAGTTAGCTGCAGAGCGTAAGTCAGATAAGAGATATAGACTGAGTAAGCGCATCATGAAGGACGATCTCTACAAAGTCTATTATTCTAATGCACTTATTCCTAATCCTGATTCAGTAACTTACTCTATTAACGTTACAGCAGATCAGTATCCAGAGATAAGTGTAAAAGATTTCAATGATAGTCTTGAGAATAATCTCATCTACTTTATAGGTAATGCATCTGATGATTATGGTCTGACTTCTGTAAGTTTTAATTACACAGTGACTAAAGCTAACGGTGTACAGCAGAACAAAAAAGAAACACTTAGTAATCCTAAGTCAAGAGAAGAACAATTTGATTATACTTTTGATATTAATACTATAGAGCTTAAGCCGGGTGAGAAGATCAGTTATTACTTTGAGACGTTCGATAATGATGCGGTCAATGGCAGCAAGTCTGCTAAGACATCTATTATGGAATTTGAGAAGCCATCAGTAGAAGAATTTGAAGCACAAGAAGATGAGAACGAAGAAGATATAAAAGATAAGCTACAGAAGGCGGCAGAAGAATCTAAGAAAATCCAAGAAGAGTTACAGAAGCTGAGAGAGAAGATGCTACAGAAGCAAGAGCCAGATTGGGAAGATAAAAAAGAGCTAGAGAAGCTAATGGAGAGACAGAAGAAGTTAGAAGAAGAATTGAAGAAAGCTAAAGACAAATTTGACGAGAACATCAAGAACCAAGAAGAATTCAATAAGCCAGAAGAGGAGATATTAGAGAAGCAAGAGAAGCTACAAGAATTATTTGAAGAAGCTATGGATACAGAGACGCAGGAGCTTATGGAAAAGATCCAAGAGCTCATGGAAGAGTTGAATAAAGAGCAGATGATCGAGCAGATGGAACAGATGGAACAGAACGAAGAATCTGTAGAGAAAGATATGGAGAGACTCGAAGAACTCTTCAAGACATTAGAGGTAGAGAAGGAGATGAAAGACATGATGGAGAAGTTAGACGAGCTTGCAGAAAAACAAGAGAAGCTTGCTGAGGAGACTGCTAAAGATGAAAAGTCGAAAGAGGAATTAGCTAAAGAACAAGAGAAGTTAAATGAAGAATTCGAAAAGCTTAAAGAAGAAATGAAAGAGCTTGAGAAAAAGAATGAAGAACTCGATAAGCCTAAAGATCTGGGAGAAGATAATGAAGAGCAGATGGAAGATATCAAAGAAGATATGGAAGAAAGCTCTGAAGAGATGAAGAAAGATCAGAAGGAAAGCGCATCTAAGAAACAGAAAGAGGCTGCGGATAAGATGAAGAAGATGTCTAAGAGCATGCAATCTTCTATGGAGGCAGGAGAGATGGATCAAATGCAAGAAGACATCAAAGCACTCAGACAATTGCTGGAGAATCTTGTAGACCTATCATTTGATCAAGAAACGCTGATCGATGATCTTAAGAAAACTCAGATTAATACACCTACATATGTATCACATATCCAGACGCAATTTAAGTTGAAGGATGACTTCGTTATGATACAAGATAGTCTGCAAGAATTAGCTAAGCGTAATGATAAGATAGCAAGTTTCGTCACTGAGAAGGTGGTAGAAGTTAAGTCCAATATTAGTGAGAGTATAGAACAATTAGAAGCCAGACAGAAACCTCTTGCAGAAGAGAATCAGAGACATACTATGAAGAATGTCAATGACCTTGCGCTGATGCTTGCAGAGTCTATGGAGCAGATGCAGCAGCAGATGTCAGGAATGATGTCAGGGTCTCAGATGTGTGATAAACCAGGTGGTAACAGTAGTAGTGATGTCCCTATGGATAAGATCACTAAGGGTCAAGAAGGCTTAGGCAAGGACATGCAGAAGATGGCCGAAAAAGGAAAAGATGGCAAGGATGGTAAAGGAGGAAATTCTGCCAAAGATTTTGCGGAAGCAGCAGCACGACAAGCAGCATTAAGAAAAGCATTAGAAGAAAGGCAAGAGAAAAATATGGAGCAAGGTAAGGGTGATAAAACCTTACAAGGCATTATCGATGAGATGGATAAGATAGAGACAGATCTTGTCAATAAGAAATTAGATGCAGAAATGCTAAGAAGACACAACGATATTGTAACTCGATTGTTAGAAGCTGAGAAAGCAGATAGAGAACGTGAGAAAGATAACAAACGTAAAGCCAATACAGGTAAAGAAAAACCGAAAGAATTACCTATAGCATTGCAAGAATATCTCAAAGAAAAAGAAGCTGAGATAGAAATGTATAAGAAAGTATCGCCTTCATTAAGACCATTCTATAAGCAGCTTGTAGATGAGTATTATAAGGCTCTGAAGACACAATAGAAATATCTTTATATAAACTATCGCATAGTAAAATGTCACATACGCTTATGCTAAAACTCAAATCCTCTCCTTGTCAGATTGCGTACTTGCAGTCATACGTAGAGACGCTTAAGAGTAAGTGTCGTCTTCCTCAGGAAGTACATGATAACATACTAATCTCACTGACTGAAGCTGTCAATAATGCAATTATACATGGCAATAAGGCTGATGACAGCAAATTTGTAAAGATCGATTGCGAAGACCAATCAAGTAAAGTCATTATAAGTATCTCCGACGAAGGGTCTGGTTTTAACCCCAACAAAGTATCCGATCCTACACTCAAAGAAAACTTAGAGTGTTGTGGTGGAAGAGGAGTATATATTATGAAGGAGTTGTCTGATACGATAGAATACATCGACGAAGGAAGGACAGTATTGATGCACTTCCTTAGAGCAAGATAAAGCGATAACCCTGGACAATAATCCCACTCAAAACTCCATCGAATCTCCCGAAATTCGATTTTACAAAGAAAATACAGACTTTGTTCTCAAAGATACTGAGCATATTGTATCTTGGATAGAACACACCCTCAACAATGAGAAGCGACAGTGTAGTTATATAGACTTTGTCATATGTGATGATGCCTATCTGCTTAATATCAACAAAGAATATTTACAACACGATTACTATACTGATATCATTACCTTCCCACTTAATGATGATCCTATAGAATCAAATGTCTTCATCAGTATAGATAGAGTCAGAGAAAATGCTGAACTTTATAAAGTAAAACTTGAAGACGAACTCCATAGAGTAATTATACATGGAGTATTACATCTCATAGGATATGATGACAAATCTGAAGATGATAAAATTAAAATGCGTGCTAAAGAAGACGAATACCTTAGTCAAAGGAATTTTTCTTAGCCTATGCATTCTTATATCATCACATACCTATTCTCAACGATTAGAGCTATCACACTTTGACAATTATGAAGTTGCTGAAGTCAGTGTTGACTTGCATAATGTAGATATAGAACTTATAGCTTTACTTGAAGGTGTAGAGATAGACCATGGAAGCACTAAGCACAAGGCCAATCTATATATAACAAAATTAGGCTTCCTGAATCTCGAGAAGCATAATATACCACTTTCATGGTCTGAGCCTCATAAATCTAACATCAAGATGAAAAGCCTGGAGGAGTATAATAATGAAATCCTAAAATCTAATTGCTTACCGCCTATGGATTTCTATCCGTCCTATGAAGCCTATATACAGATGATGTATGACTTTGAGGAAAAGTATCCCGACCTTTGTGAGATAATTGATATAGGAACATTGTCAAGTGGTAGAAAAATTCTTGTAGCACACATCGGTGATCAGTTAGGAGCTATAGAAGAAGAACCTAATTTTCTATACACCTCCACAATGCATGGTGATGAGCTCGCAGGATTTCCGATGATGCTCATGTATATAGATATGCTATTGTGTAATTATGGTACAGATGAGAAGATTACAGAAGCAGTTAATAATATAAATATCTACATCAATCCACTCGCTAATCCTGATGGGACATATAGAGGTGGGAATCAGACCGTAGAGCAGGCAATAAGATTCAATAATCAGTTTGTAGATATCAATAGAAATTTTCCTGACCCCAGAGAGGGCCCTAATCCTGATGGTCGTAATCATCAAGAAGAGACATTGATATTTATGGATTTTGCAACGCAATATGATATACATCTCTCATGTAATATTCATGGAGGTAAAGAAGTCTGTAGTTACCCTTGGGATACATATATAGAAAAACATGCAGATGACGAATGGTGGATAGATGTCACACGAGCATATGCCGATACTGCACATACGCATGCACCGACAGGGTATCTCACTTTTCTTAATGACGGTATTACTAATGGCTATGAATGGTATGAATTAACTGGTGGAAGGCAAGATTATATGACCTACTTCCATCGTGGCAGAGAGTTTTCTTTAGAGATAAGTAATCAGAAAATATTAGATTCTGATCTCATTCCCACTTATTGGGATTACAACAAAAGTGCTCTTCTTAATTATATGTGTGAGGCACAATATGGACTTAGAGGAAAGATATTAGACTGTAGAACGGGACTGCCATTATTAGCTGAAATATCAATACCAGGTCATGATATGCAGAACTCAAGTGTCTTCTCATCAGAGGCAGACGGAAGCTATTTCAGATTCTTAGCAGAGGGACAATATGACATTATGGTGACGGCTGAGGATTATGACACTTTATTTGCTAATATAAGCATAGTTGATAAGTCAACAGTCAGATATGATGGAGAATTGTGCCCTCTTGGAGAAGTCGCTACAGTAGATAATAATGTATTAGATCTTTTTATTTACAGTAATAAGAATAAAATATATATACAAGGAGATAACAACATACTAAATGCTACATTATCTCTATATGCTCTCAATGGTACATTAATCCAAAAATCATCGATAGTTGACATGTCAACAGGAATAAATCAATCTCTTCCATCTGGAATATATATCGCTACGATAGAAGTAGATGGTATTTTAGATACTTATAAAGTATTGATCTCACAATAATCTAAGTAAGAAATGTCTGTGATGTCAAGTCTAAAAAGACTTAAGTAATAACTTAATTACGTTTAAAAATTACTCATCAATATCAAACGCTTAAGCTCATGAAGCCTTTTATCCTTCCTTTAATATTCATTACTGCAGCTATTACTAATGTAATATCACAAAGAGACTTCAGTGATGTGACAATCACCACCGAGCAAGTGATAGATAATATCTACATGCTCCAAGGCTCTGGAGGTAATATAGCCATCCTCACAGGAGAAGATGGGACAATTATGGTTGATGATCAGTTTGCGCCATTAAGTGATAAGATTATGGCTGCCATAAAAGATATCTCAGACCAATCAGTACATTATCTACTCAATACACATTGGCATGGAGATCATACAGGTGGTAATGAAAACTTTGCCAATGCAGGAGCGACAATCATCGCTCATGATAATGTAAGAAAGAGATTAAGTACTGATAATGTAAGACCTTTTGGAAGAACGACACCAGCGGCACCTAAAGCCGCTTGGCCACAGCTTACATTTAATGATGAAATGCATATTCACTATAATAATGAGAACATTCATCTGATACATAATCATAATGCGCATACTGATGGCGATGCATTTGTCTACTTCTCAGATTCTAATGTTCTACATATGGGAGACTGCTTTTTCAAAGATCGGTTTCCATTTATAGATACAGAATTAGGAGGCTCACCAGATGGATATATCAAAGCCGTATCAAAAGCTATTCTCATAACAGATACAGATACTAAAATTCTTCCTGGTCACGGATCACTTGCTACAAAAGAGGACTTACTTAATTTCTATAGTATGCTTATAACAATGCGAGATAGAGTAAAAAAAGCTATTAGTGATGGACAGTCTCTGGAAGAAGCACTTGAAGCTAATCTGACTGAGGGTTATGAATCTTGGGGCACAGGATTTATCAATGATGAGAAAATTGTTATGGTGCTATATGGGGCTTATGGGGAGTAGGCTTCTCAGAATTGATCGATTGTCAATAATTAATCATATTACTAATCAGTATCTTTCTTAGCCAATTTGATTTATATTACTACCATATAAAATACATTATGAAACAAACTTACATTACATTATTTTTTATTTTAATTTTTATGCTTGGACAAGCATTTAATGTTTTGTCTCAGCAATTTTCTCTAGTATTTCACGAGTATGATGACTTTCCCAATGTTGACGAAATTGTACATGGCGATTTTAATAATGATGGAAACCTCGATTACATCATTACTGGAAATTTTATTGGTGAAGTTAAGATAGGAATCGGAAGCGGAACAGGTAGACCAGAATTTAGGAACATAGAGGATGACCTCGGAGTGTTTAGTTTGGTGGTATTTGATTTTGACGAGGATGGGGATCTTGATTTTGTTGGTTCAGCACCATTCGAAGATGCTTCATATGTTTGGTTAAATGATGGCACAGGTAACTTTATTAGAGAAAGCTTATCTATTCCTGACTATAGCGCCATTCACTTTGTTGATCTTAACAATGATGGAACTACTAATGTCATAGCTACTAACAGTGATGAGATCAATATTTATAACCTAAATCAAGGAGTTCTTGATTTGAATAAGATGATTTTTGAAGATGTATTTGCAGGTTCAGCTGGATCGATAAAGTCAATTGACTATGATTCAGACGGAGATTTAGATATAGTAGCCGCTTTAAATCGAGATGGTGTTGTACTATTTAGACAAGACGGAAATTTTAATTTTACAGAGCTTAATTTATTTTCAGATACTTCTAATGATGATGATTTACATTTCATAGAATTAAATGATGATGGAGTAATTGATTTTGTACTTCAAAGTGATTTTGGAAGACGTAGTAAAGTTATAATTAGTACAGCGACAGGTGAGTATAACTTAATTGATATTCCAAGGATGTTTGGCCCCAACCTTTATACCGATGTTGCAGATATAAATAATGATGGTATAGTAGAAATATTACATGCTGATGGTGATTCTCCAGTGGAGGCAGGTCTTTCTATATTTAGATATGATAATGTAGCAGAGACTTTAACTCAAACGAATATAGCGGAAGATCATGCTGACACTGAAGATGGTGGTATAGTAGATATAGATGGTGACGGTGATCTTGATATATACTTATATACGAATGACTTTTTTGATACAGGCATTGCATTTTATCTACAAGAAGGGGCTGTAGATCAGGATGGAGATGGTTTTACATCTGATGTTGATTGTGATGATTCTAATCCCAATGTCAATCCAGATCAAACAGAAGAACCATACAATGGTATTGATGATGATTGTAACTCTGCAACTTTAGATGATGATTTAGATCAAGATGGGTTTTTAATTGCTAATGACTGTGATGATAATAATGCTGATATAAATCCTGATGGCCTAGAAATTCCGAATAACGGAATAGATGAAGACTGTGATGGAATGGATTTATTATCTTCAACTCATGAGATATCAAATACAAGATTACACCTATTTCCTAATCCTGCAACTGATAATATTAATATAGATGTAGAAGGAAAGCTTAATTACCAAACAAACCTGTATGACTTAAATGGAAAATTATATCACACTTCTACTAACGAAAATCTGATAAATATAATTTCAATTCCTTCAGGGACATACATTATTGAAATTATTGACAACGATTCAGGTCAGAAGATCGTAGAAAAGATAGTGATTGAAAAGTAGAAAAGGATATAATAATTTAAGTATTTATATATTCCACCTTTGTCGCTCTTTGAAGTCTGTGACTTCAAAGTAATATTATATTTATCACATTTAGAAATTCCAAATAGGCTGCTCAACAAATAGGTTAGAACAAGATTAATAAGTTTTCTGAAAACAGGATTAGATAGATCTAACAAGACATCTCCATGCAAATAACAAACTCTAACCCAAAAGACATACCAACTATTTTCGAGCTGTATCGCGTAGCTACAGAATATATGAAGTCTAAAAATCAAGTTTCTTGGCCTGTCTTTCCCATGGAATTAATACAAACAGAAATAAAGGAAAATAGACAATGGAAACTTTTAGTTAACGATGAAATCGCTTGCGTATGGGCAACAGCATTAAGTGATGAATTAATATGGGGAGAAGAGGATAATACCCCATCAGTTTACATTCATAGAATTGCTGCTAACCCAAATTTGCGTGGACAGAATTTTGTGAAAAAAATTGTCGCTTGGGCAGATGATTATTGTAAGAATAATGATCTGAAATATGTCAGAATGGATACTATTGGTTATAACCAAGGTTTGATTAATCATTACACGAAATATGGATTTGATCATATTGGGACACGTCAACTTGAGGTTACTGATGGACTACCAGATCATTATAATGATGGGGATGCATATCTTTTTCAGAGAGAAGTAAGAAAATAGAATCAGAACGATTGAGTTTACTTAACGTTAATCCTTTACTATAAAATACATTTGAAAAGTAAAAAAGTGACCAGTATTAGCCCATTTTATTATTTCTTTCCCATTTTCATCTTTTAGCATTACTTTCCAAAATTTATTCTGGTAATAATTTTTACCTCCGCTGGGTCCACTTGTTGTGAAAGTCCATTCATTTATATCAAAAGGAATGTTACCATCCTTTGTAGACTCAATCTTATGAATGTCTACCACTTTAAAGCTTTTTGCCTCAAAGTGTTTTCTTAAATCATTTAAGATTTTTCGATCAAGCTTTTTGTTCAAAAACCCCAATCCTTTGAAGATAATAATTGTTATAATAATAATTATAACCGTTCTAAAGAAGTATACCATTGTGATCTATAGCTAGTAAGTCTGCAACACAAACATAAACTCTGCCTTATTGTACAGAATTTCTTTTATAGTCTTTAGCTTTTTGAGCTCATAACCTAACTTGGCTTGCTCACGAGCATTAAGTAAGAATAGTGAACTTTCGCCGATATCAAACTTTATATATTCAGCTTCTAATAGTTGTGCCGCAGTAATTTCATTTTGTGCAGCAAGTGACCGTTGTTCTTCTAAGCTGATAAGGTTATTATATAGAGCAGCGGCGTAAAGCCTTAGATCTTGGAGTAGGTTTTTTTGATCAAGCTGAAGTTGTTGTTGTTCTATATCTATCAGTTTAAGTTCTCCTTTGGTTTTTCTATTGAGGATAGGGTAGTATAGCGCAGCGCCAAGCTTGAAGTCATCTGTTGTATATGCTAGGAATCTATTGTTATCATTGATTCTCAGTAGGGGGTTGAATTTTACATCTATTGTAGGCTTAAGATTCTCTTTGAATAACCTCTTATCTAAATGTAATCTGTCGCCTTCTATATCAAGTTGTCTTACTTGTGTGACCTGACTTACTGCTTCTTGGTACTCTAAGCTAGCGAGATCGATAGTCTCACTCCAAAGCTCTGTATTAATACTCTCCGGTAAGACATCATCTTCTAACTCTAATGGGACAACACCATCATCCCATAGTTGCAGATTAAGTTCTTGTGTGGCGATATAGTAATCTTGCTCAGCCTTGAGGATGTCTGCAGTTCTACTATCCAGATAGAGCTTATACTCCAGGGTATCTACAGCAGTCTTATCTCCTACTTCAAAGGCTGATTTCGTATTATTAAATGTCTCAAGCGATATATCTCTTGCTCTGTTAAATACAAGAATATTGTTGTATTGCACCTGCCAATTAACATATGCTTTGTTGGCTGAGAACATTAATTTATTGTAGATTTCTTTTTGCTTAAGTGTGTTTTCTTCAGCAATTAATTTAGCCTCTTCGATGACTCTTCGTCTCTCATCAAAGAACAAACCTCTACCCAATGGTACAGAGATGCCTGCATTAAGTAAGCCATTAACGGGTAGGGTGCCCTCTTCATTTAGAAAGTCACCATCATTATACTCATATCCTGCTTCAAAGTCTATCCCATACCAAGTGGGAATTTTTAATTTACCATCAAATTGTCTATAGTAATTTTTATCATCGAAAGATTTTTGGTAATAAGCTCCTCCGATTGTAGGATCTAATTCTCCTTTAGCTTTTAGTTTGTAAGCGTCTGATTTTTCGTCAAGTAACTTCGCTTGTATGACGAGGGGATGATTTTTCTGGACTATATCAATATATTCTTCATAGCTCAGGATAGTGCCTTGACCTAAAGAACAAGAGTAGCAAAACGTACTTATGACTATAATATAAATCCCTCTCATTAATGTGAAGTATTGTTTTTTATCATGTCTTCAAATGTCAAATTATGTGGCGATGGTCTTTCTTCGCCATCCACTTTTACAAACACGATCTTATCTATACTGATGATTGATTTTTTAGTGAATACATTACGGACCTCACATTTAAAAGATATAGAAGTCCTTCCTACACCTGTCAACTCTAATCCGATCTCTATGACATCACCTTGCTTAGCAGAACTGATAAAGTCTATTTCCGACATATATTTGGTGACCACTTTTTGTGTATTGATTTTTGTCATTGCGTAGATGCCAGCTTCTTCATCTATCCATTTAAGTAGTGCACCACCGAATAGTGAGTTATTAGCATTAAGATCTCCTGGCTTTATAAGTTTTCTTGTGTAGAATTTCATTATTTTATTTTTCTGATCGGAGCCTTGGTTTTGACTTGTTTATTGTTTTCATTATCATAGTAATCAGGAGGGAAGCCATTAAGTTGTCTCCATATCTCGTAGTATACAGAGACTTCATTGAGTAATATGAGACTATTAGAACCACTACCTACTCTTACTTCATCTGGCCACTTTTCTTCTTTGTCTTCTACGACAAGGATTCTATATTTTCCATTTTTTGTATGGCTTATATCATTATCTATTGCATAGATCCGACCTGCAAATGTTCCGAAGGAATTGTTAGGCCATCCACTAAAAACTATGGCAGGCCATCCATCAAATTGTATTCGTACTTTCTGTCCTTTCTTGAGTAAGGGTATATCTCGGGGCCTTATATATGACTCTACGGCTTTCTTATATACAGTCGGGACTATAGTTAGTAGGTCTTCCCCAGCTTTTATGTACTCTCCTAAGCCTGATTTTATAGCATAGGTAATCGTACCATTGATAGGAGATGTGATGACATAGGCGTTGCTTCTTGCCTCAAATTTATTATAACTGGATTCTAATTTATACACTTCAGAATTTGTAGTATTCTTCATGGAAAGCGCAGACATTTTCTCAGAATTTATTTTAGCTAGCTTTTGAGCAAAATCACTTTTTATAAAAGATACATTAGTCTTGATTGCTGTAATATCATTCTGGTTATTAAGTAATTTATTCTGTAATTCATTAACCTTAGCTTCAGCTTCACGGAACGAGAATGTTTTTATTTCTACATCTGTTGTTGATTTGATTCCTTTTTTTTCCAGCTCTATTGTTCGGTCCATTTGTTTTCTGGAGTTTTCCATTTTTACTTTGGCTGCTGCGAGATCTATACTATCAGTTTTTACTTTTATATGTAGTTGTTTTAGTTTGATCTCGTTTAATTCAAGCTTCTGATCTCTGTTCATTAAAGTCGCCTTATACTGCTCATCGAGCGTATTAGCTTTATCTTGATAGTTGATGGAGCTTGCTTTCTTGGCGTCGATCTGACCTTTTGTCTGTGCAAGAAGGTTGGGGTCGAGATATGCTTCTTTAGATTCTGTAATTATTAGAATAGTGTCGCCGACATAGACAACATCTCCTTCTCTGACAACCCAGTTTTCTATTCTACCATCTATTAATGATTGTATAGCCTGAGGTCTATCGTCAGGATTAAGTGTCGTTACGTATCCGAGTGTTCTTATATTCTGAGTCCAAGGTAAGAACATACTTATAACACCTATGACGAGCACGATAACCAAGATTCTTATAAGCGCCTTAGATATAGATCTTTCTTCTAATTTTTTAAAGACAGAATACCTCTCTTTTTTTACATACGGGTCTATTGTATTTTCACTGATATTAAGCATCTCTATTATCAATTTTGAATGACTTTACAATTCCTTTGTCAAGTGTGAGAGAATTAGTAATATGATTGTGCCATATGTTATCTACAGCAGACACGATTATGGACCATGGCCTTTTAGTATCCGTGAGATCTTTTATTATAATATCTTTTTCATATGCAGAGACGTGGTCAAGAGGGTCTTCTAAGATTAACAACTTTGGTTTATTAACAATAGCACGGGCGAGTAGTATTCTGTTTTTTATATTCCTCGGAATTTTCTGGCCCTCAGGATCTAATAAGGTTTTTAATCCCAATGGTACTGTTGATATAAAACCGCTTAGCCGGGATATTGCAAGTGCATCTTTAATGTATTCTGCTGTAATATCTTTTCTACCCATTTTTATATTTTCTAATATCGTCCCTTGGAAGATCTCATTAGTACTTAATGAGAATCCTATAAATGTTCTCAAGTGTTCTACGTCAAGAGACTTAAGTGGTAGTCCGCGGTATTGTATTATACCCTTAGTCGGACTCATGATGCCGGCGAGGAGATAGAGCAGGGTAGACTTGCCAGAATTAGATGGGCCATCTATGATCAGTGAGGTATGAGCAGGTATAGATATATCTATATTGTCTAATGTAGGTCTGACGGAATCAGGATACTGAAATGAGATATCGTCAAGGACAATAGGAAACTCATCAGCATTCTCATCTATCTTGAGACCTTTGTGATCGTTGTCTAGCTTAAGATCAGCGACGTATCCTATTTTCTCTAATGCAGTCAATACATCGTAGATAGAATCTAAGGACTTAATAAGCTTTTCTACGGAAGCTATTATCAATATAATAATAATCTCAGCTGCGACGAATTGGCCTATGTTCATCTCCTGCTTGAAGACCAAGATACTTCCCGTAATGAGTAGGCCCGAAGCGATGATTACTTTAAAGCCGATAAGAAAAAGTGACTGATTTATTAAGACCTTAAAATGAGATTCTCTCGCAGTGAGATAATTGTCTACATGAAAATTACTCTTAGCTAAGTTAAGATCAGAATTTCCGATGAGTTTAAATGAGATCTTAGATCGAGCGATCTCTTCTAACCAGAAAGCAATTTTATATTTAAATGAAGACTCTGTGATACTCGTCTTGAGGCCCTTAGGTCCAGTGATCGCTATTATGACATATACTAATCCTATAAGCGCAAAGCTAAAAAGAACGAAAAACGAATGGTACATACTTAATACGATCAAGCCAACGATTATCTGAAATAAGGCCAAAGAAAAATCTATCAATATCTTCGGCAAGCCTTTCTGTATTGTCATTGTATCGAAGAATCTATTAGCTAATTCTGGTGCATAATAGTTGCGTAGTTCGCTATGTTTGATTTTGGGTATTCTGTAAGCAAATTCAAATGAAGCCCTGCTGAAAATCTTCTGCGCTATATTCTCTACTATTCTTAATTGCAGTAACTGTAGAATTCCTGTCAAGGCGATACCACCTATTACAAATCCCACTAGGATCACCCATGAGCTTGTAATGTCACCACCCTGTATGAGATTAATTATAGCTTGGATACCTATCGGTAATGAAAGGTTGACCAATCCATTAAAGAAAGCATATATGTAGACTTGAGTGATGTCTTTCTTATCGACTTGCAGAAGTCTTTTAAATCGGTCAATCGCTTTTATTTTCATACTCTATTATGAGATCTTACTTTTCTTATTTTACTATCTAAATGCTCAGAAACAATGATTTACAAACTTTCAAATCCTACAATGGATTGCAAATGTATGTATAATATAATTAGAAAGATAGTATTACTATCTCAAAAGTTTGTAAAACTGTCCAAGGTGATGCTATATAATTAATTGATTATTTTAGAGAAGGTTATAAGATATTGATTGTCAGCTATATATTGCATGATCTTGTGAGGGTAAATTTTAAAAAAATGAAGAAGTTTTAGCTTTTTCTACTACAATATTAATACTATGTTCTATGAGATGTTAGGATATGACGAGATCTTATGCATAATTAATTATGTAGTTAATAGAATTGAGATGTCGATATGAAGGACTCTATGATTTACAAGCGTTACTTATAATATTACTTATGTCTAAAATGTATACTTTTATATCAAATTAATTATACGTGGGATTACTGATTTTCTTTTTCTTGCTTTCTATAGCATTTTCATTTTTGTGCTCTATTCTTGAAGCTGTGCTTCTGAGTATAACACCTTCATTTATAAGAACTGAGGTACAATCTGGCTCTTCTAAAGGAAAGTTACTGTCTGAATACAAAGAAGATATTGACAAGCCATTGTCGGCGATATTAACACTAAATACGATTGCTCACACAGTAGGTGCCATAGGAGTAGGTGCTCAGGCTGGAAATGTATTTGACAGTGGGTCGAGTTGGAAATTATTTGGTGGATTAGAAATAAGTTATGAGTCTATAGTAGCTGTAGTTATGACATTGGCTATACTTATTCTCTCAGAGATCATACCCAAAACTATAGGTGCTAATAACTGGAGGTCTCTGTCAGGATTTACAGTACAGACGATAAGAATATTATGTTGGATCTTGGCGCCGTTAGTATGGGTGAGTCAATTGATCACTAAGACATTCAAGAATGATAAAAACAAATCTATACTAAACAGATCAGATATAGCCGCTATGACACAAGCAGGAGAGAGTAGTGGTGCACTAAAGAAGCACGAATCGCTTATTATAAATAATCTACTCAACTTCGAGAAGCAGACTGTTAGAGACATTATGACGCCGCGGACTGTAGCCTATCTTGTGAGCGAAGACGATATAGTCTTAGACGTGGCCAAAAAAGGTGGAAGCCAGACATTCTCAAGAATTCCAGTATATAAATCAGAGAAAAATAATATTACAGGTCTCGTTCTAAAGGATGATATTCTCTCATGTGTCATCAATGATAAAGGTTCAGATAAGACTATAAAGACAATTAAAAGAGATATTCTAAGTGTAGAAGATGTCATGCCTCTGCCAGAATTATTTAATAAACTGGTAAAAGAAAAACAACATCTTTTTATCGTTCTTGATGAGTTTGGGACCTTGGTGGGTATTGTAACAATGGAAGATTTATTCGAGACACTGCTCGGTCAGGAGATCGTAGATGAGTCTGATAAAGTAATAGATCTACAAGAGTATGCTAGACAGAAATTCGATAAAGATTCTGAGTAGAACTCTTGTCTATTAAAGTCTAATTATTAGAGGTTGTATAAGAGCTCTTATGACGATTTCGATAGTAATTATCAGCGATAATTAGAAATGGTATTATCAGCAGTATACAAATGTATTTAGAGTATACATATATGCCATTAGGTATAGAAATTACTTCTGATAATTGATCCCAATATCTTCCGAAAGTCCCTATCGAATATGCAGGCATCGTTTGATTAGAAAAAACAAAAGTTAGAACTATCGCCATCATTAAAGAAGCAATTGCACCTATCCCAATATTCTTTAATCCAGAAAAAGAATGGTATTTTTCAGCAGAGAATTTCTTCTCAGTAATCATAGACATGACATTGTCAGCAAGATTGATAGGTGCTGCTACTGCGGGTACTTGTGATAAAGTCTTATGGATATGAAGCTGTGTTATGTACATCTCGTCCAATGACGCATTAGAACTCAGTTCTTCTTGAAATAGTCTCATATCAGTAGGGCTCATATGGCCATCTATATAGTTGTATATTTTCTCTAAGGTCTTATCCATTTTATAAATTTATAGAATTTCAAAGTAAGATTCAATCTCTGGAAATTGAGTACTTATTATATCTGCTAATTTTTTTCGTGCTCTATACAATTTTACTTTAACATTACTTAATGATAATCCTGATGCGACGACGAGTTCTTTTATGCTCATCTCTTCTAAGTAGAACATTCTGATTAACCCAGCTTCACCACCCGGTAATTGATTGACAGCATTTAATATTTGAGCTGAGACTTCTTTATTCTGCATTTCTTGATCACTTGCTACTGCTACGCCATAATCTGCATAATCTACAACCTCAAGATCCACAGTGGGCTTCCTTTTCCTTATATAATCTAAGGATGTCCGATAAGCAATCCTATATGCCCAAGAGCTAAATTTAGAATCAGCATTGTATTTATTCAGTGACTTATATATTTTAATAAATGTATCTTGAGTAGCTTCCTCAGCTTCGTTTTTAGTCTTCAATATACTAATGCATACGGAGAACATGTAGTTCTGATACTTTTCTACCAGCAACCTAAACGAAGAATCATCTCCGTTAAGAATCATAGTAATTAGTTGATCATCAGAATGCATTATTTGTAGTTAGTGTACAATAGACGTAAGGTAATTGCTTTAGGTTACAAAGTTGAAGTATTAAGATAGGATGACTTATATGATAGCCTTCAAAAAATCTCTGAAGTAATAAGTAATTTCTATTTTTTGTAACCAGATTAATCTCTATCTCGTCTAACCATCAAAAAATAATAACTATGGGATTTATGCAAACTTTAGTACCCTTATTCGCCATCATCGGTACTTTCTTATCTATTATTATATTCATCTATATGAGATATAAGACTAAGCACCAGCAACGTATGGCTTTAATAGAAAGTGGTCAGTCGGCAGATATATTTACAGAGAAGAAACTGGACAAAAGAGATTCTTCATTTAAGTTGGGACTTCTATTGACTGGCGCTGGTATTGGTTTTTTATTAGGCTTCTTATGGTCAGAGATAAGGAATGTAGAAGATGTAATTATATTTCCATGTACCTTAATAGGGGGAGGATTAGGTCTAATAATATTTTATATAATTACAAGAGATAAGAATTCTAATTATAATAACGACTAATCTATACCCCAATTCATTCTCTTATGTACGTCTCTGAGATGTGCTAAGTGATGGTTAGAATGCCATCCGTACTGACATAACAATTGTCCCAAGCTAAGTCTTCTGTCCATTTCTGGGTGGAAGACATTTTTGTTATAATCTTTATCTGACATATCATGCAATACTCTTACCCATCGGCCATGTATGCCGGATATGATATCAAGTGATAGTTGTGGATCTAAGATTGTCGCATCACTCATACTACACCATGCAGCTTGATTATAGGGTCTTATTGTAGGCTCGTCTTCTGTCATCCCTAATTTGAATCTCGTGAATGCATTCATATGACTATCAGCGATGTGATGGATAAGCTGTCTTACTGTCCATCCACCAGGTCTATAAGGTGTATCTAATTGTTCGTCACTTAAGTTATCAGTCAAGTCCTCTATTGCCATCGGCAAATCGTTTATAGCTTTTATATAGTCTCGCCTCATAGAGGTAGAAACTTCTACAGGTATTGTGAGTCTCCCAATAGGATATTTTAATTTTTCTATATTTTCCATGATATATTGCTTTATTTTAGATTATGATGTGTAACAATTTCACAAAATAATACATCTATAATCAAGGAGATAATCCTTTAATTTAAAGATAGAGGAAGGTCACCTGACCTCTTCTCTACATTTGGTGGTAGGATTGCAGCAAGAACTAAAATTTATTTATGAAGTATGTATTAATTCTAATTGTCTCAGGGCTGCTATGTTTTTCATCTTGGTCTGGATATAATCTCTATAATGTCACTAAGCAAGAAAATGTATTAAAGTATGATTATGCTGAAATAAATCTCATTAAGTATGGCTTGTTTAATATTGATATATGGAAGGAGAAAATCTTTGGAATATTAGAATCTAAGGCTGGCAGCTTTAAGCTCAAGAGTAGTGATTTTAATTCTATAGAGAAGGCCTTACAGAATTATCTTATGGAGATTCACGATGATTATTTTACAACAGATAAGATCGTAGAATTACTTAGTGAAGATAATAAAAAAGAAAAGAAAGGTGTAGGCAAATTACTTGTAGGATTATTCAAGGGTAAGATCGAAAAGCAAATAGAGAAAATAGATTTTAAGGCAAGGATTCCAGGCTTAGCAAAACAACTGACAAAAGAGATTAAAAGAAAGACGCCCGAGATACAGAAAGCAATTACTGATCAGATAAGTAACATGATCGCCGCCGAGACAAGCAAAGATCTTGTAGATCAGCGACAAGGAATTCTGGATAAGTATGAGGGAGAATCTGTAACTGAAGTTACCGTAGGACTTATAGATAGAATATCAGAAATCCAAACTGAAAAGAAGAAGTGGGTGACTTACAGTCTTGCTGGATTAATAATAGCGATTCTACTTTGCTTCCTTTTATCTAAGTTTTTATCCTTTAGATTATCGATGTTATTAGCTTCTATTTCTGCTACGATATTCTTAGCATTGGGCATAGCGTTACCTATGATAGTATTAGATGCTAGATTGACAAAAGTTGATCTTATGTTGATGGGGGAGTCGGTACACTTTGATGAGCAATTTATGTATTATCAGAGTAAGAGTATCATAGATGTGACACGGACATTACTAGAGGGGCACGGTATTGATCTTAAGCTGGTAGGATTACTTATTCTACTATTCAGCATAGTGCTACCATTGTCTAAGATGATAGCTACTAATATATATCTATTTGCTACTGAAGCCAGATCTATTCGCTTACTGAAGCTTATTATTTTTCACTTGGGGAAGTGGAGTATGGCAGATGTATTCGTCGTAGCTATATTTATGTCATACATTGGATTCTACGGATTAGTCAGTTCTCAATTAGGGGATATGGAAAGACAGACGGACACCTTAGCATTAGATACTGTTAACTATTCTGCATTGGCACCCGGCGTCATTTTCTTTACACTATACTGCCTGTTCTCGATTATTATCAGCACACTCATTCACAAAAAATATGAACCTGTAGCCTGAGAGATGATTTTGATAAATAGCAAATAGTATAAAATTCAGAAGTGATTGACTTTATCCAATATAACCATAAGACAAGGCTAAAAAGAATCCTATCAATAATAGAAATATAAACTCCTTAAGATAGTAGTATTCTTTCTGTTCTAATACCATCCCTCCTAATATAGAGATAGGCACTGACATGATCATGAGGTGTTGTAGATTGATTTTTTCTACCATAAAAATGCTCAGAAATCCAAGAAGACAGAGAGAGTAGGTGAGTTCTATTTTTCTAATAGCATCATACTTCTTCTTCTTTCGGATGGTATTATTGACAGCAAGAATGACAAGAATGGTCACTAAAAGAATGAGCGGCTTGACCCAGATATGTATGCTACTAAAATCAAAATCTGGAATAGAAAATGAATTAGTAAAAAGGGCATTCCATTCATCAAGTTTGTCATGATAGAATGCGAATACTCCAGAAAGGAACAACACTGACACAAGCCCAAAAAATATCTGTAGAAATTCTTTGAGATTAAAGTTCCTAAGATTGTATAGACCGATAATCAAGGCTATCAAAAATATAAAGTATGGGATATAAATAATCGAAGCCATACCTAAGAAAAAGCCAGAATTAAACAACGCCGCGATAGGCTGATGCTTCTTGTATATCTGGAACAAACTTCCTAAACTTAGAACAAAAAAGAAATTAGCTAAGAGTATGATATTAAAATTATCAGGCTCTAATACGGAATATACAAACAAGACAAATACAGCACCTGGAATCAGACTTAATGCTCTACTTAACCGATGGATAGTGATATATCTACTGAGTAGTAGAGCTTGAGCTAGTACAAGTACAATTGTAATTATAGACTGTACATATGAGCTCGAATTAAGGAATGCACTTATCGACTCAAATAGTGGAAGCTCGACTGGAGTAACTACGGGAGTGATAAATAGCTTAACGTGCAGTGCTACAGTAAAGACAGCAAGTATAATAACATTGATAAATAGATTCCTACTAAATAAACTAAGCACAGAAACGTTTTCTGGTTGTGTGTAATAATTTCAATTGCTGAAATTACAAACAAGACTTGAAAATGATAAATATTCTATAGAATTATAGATTTATCATCGTGCACACCTCATACACTTGACGACTTCTGGCATAAACATTAATCGCTTAGGGTTGATAGGTTTGCTACAGTTAGAGCATAAGCCAAAGCCAGCTTTCTCCACTTGGATAAGAGCCATTTTGAGCTTATTTCTTTTGGAGATTTTGTTTCTTAGAGATGCTTCCATTACACTTTTATTATTGATAGCATCCATTCTACTTATTCTTCCGAGAGAGTTTTCTGGAGATATGGGTTGTGTCATTTTCTCAGTTTCTTTGATATCGTGCTCATATTTGACAATAAGGTCTTGGATCTTAGATTTTAGAACGGCTCTCTCTTCAGAAGTCATAATTTGATATTATATTACTATCAAGTTAGTAATTTTTAATGGTGTATTGTATAATTATTTCACATTCAATCGTTTAACTAAGGTTGTGGCCCAACTTAACTGGACATATTACTCTCTTACTGGACAGCGATACTCATTAGATATGTATCATGGTGATGACTCAGGTCACCTTATATTCTTTGTGAATAATAATATCATAATGATAGAATTCAGTCAGAAAGAGTCTAAATCATTCAATTTCTATATCGAAAACCAACTTATAGAATTGAATATTAAGAAGGAGGATAGCGTCTATGACTACGAGATAACACCACAAAGTCCACAGGAAGTGGAAGATGGGGAAAAAATATTCACTAAGCATTTTTGGATACCTTTAATACTGCTTATCATTGCGCTTAATTTATTAGTCATCTTTATTATTTAAAGCATAGTTTGGAAAATTTAAGTCTATATATAGAAAGTCTCATTTTTGCATCAGATAGAGCGATATCGATTAAGTCTCTCAAGGTGACCTTGGATACTCATTTTGATAATAAGTTTAAGGAAGCAGAGATAACTGAAGCGATAGAAGAGCTTAAGGCAAAATTCAGTGATCCTCAGCATTCCTTCGAGATTCTTGAGATCGCTGACGGATATCAGTTTATGACCAAAGGCGCTTACTATCCGCTGTTAAGTCAGCATCTTAGAATAGAGTCTAAGAGAAAACTATCTAAGTCAGCCCTGGAAACACTGGCGATTATATCATATAAGCAGCCTACTGCTAAGTCTGCCATCGAAGGCATCCGTGGTGTCAATTGTGATTACAGTGTCCAGAAGTTATTAGAGAAAGAATTGATAGAAATAGCGGGTCGTGATGAAGGCCCAGGGCGACCACTACTTTATGGTACAACTGAGAAATTTTTGAACCATTTCGGTCTTAAAAACCTTAAAGAATTACCAAAGCTTAAGGAATTTGATTTAGAAGAAAATTCTGTAGGCTTAGCTGAAGAAGAATAGAAGGTCTATAACCTTGAGTATTTAGTCTTTATAAAACATATATCAGTTGAAAGATCTAAAAGATGGTCCACTAATAAATCGTGTCGCTAATAGCGGAATAGAAGTCATCAATCTGGAAGACTATTACCCGCAGGCAGACTTAGTAGATTTTGATCTACAGCCATACCTATTCAAGGGTCTGATACTAAAAGAAAAAGACTTCCGTACAGCTCTCAAAGAAATAGATTGGTCCACTTACAATAATCAGATTGTTCTCGTCTACAATTCTACTGATGCCATCATTCCCGTATGGGCATACATGCTTGTAGCGTCACACCTGACTGATGTAGCAGCTACAATTTTTCAAGGGACACAATCTGATTTCCTACAATATCATTATGCTAATATCGTCGCAGATCTCGATCTTACTTCTTATCAAGAAAAAAGAGTGGTTATTAAAGGCTGTAGTAATAAGCTTGTACCTACAATAGCCTACGCCTCACTTACGAGCCGACTCAAAGAATATGCTCAGAGCATCATGTATGGTGAGCCATGTTCTACAGTGCCTATCTTTAAAAGGCCGAGAGTGTTGCCGGTTAAGAAGTAAGAGTTAGAATTTTTCTCTTTTTTTCATATCGACTGAAAGGAGATATCTCTTAAAGAGCATACAGCAAAGTCTAATTCGAAACTAAGACTACTCAGCAATATAAAATTCCCCATTAAGCGCATTCCAATTCAGCGCATTCCAATTCGGATTGAATTCATCAATGAGTTTTTTCTTTTTTGCCCTCGATTATTTCATTAATTGTTTTTACTTAAGAGATCTCTCCCGTTGGTCGAGATGAAAAAAACGAGAACAAATATCCCATTTTTTTCATATCGACTGCAAGGAGATATCTCTTAGAGAGCATACAGCAAAGTCTAATTCAAAACGAAGACTACTCAGCAATATAAAACGCCCCAATCAGCGCATTTCAATTCGGATTGAATTTATCAATGCGTTTTTTCTTTTTTACCTAAGCCATTTCTTTTATTGTTTTTATTTAATAGATCTCTCCCGTTGGTCGAGATGAAAAAAACGAGAACAAATACCCTTTTTTTCATATCGACTGCAAGGAGATATCTCTTAGAGAGCATACAGCAAAGTCTAATTCAAAACGAAGACTACTCAGCAATATAAAACGCCCCAATCAGCGCATTTCAATTCGGATTGAATTCATCAATGCGCTTTTCCTTTTTTTGCCTTCGACCCATTTCTTTTATTGTTTCTCTCTTGCTTTTGCATTCAGCACATTTTTAAAAGATCTCTCCCGTTGGTCGAGATGAAAAAATCAACGAGAGAACAAATATTCCCCCCTTTTTCATATCGACTGAAAGGAGATATCTATTAAAGAACATACAGCAAAGTCTAATATAAAACTAAGACTACTCAGCAATATAAAACTCTCCATTCAGCGCATTCCAATTCGGATTGAATTCATCAATGAGTTTATCTTTTTTGCCCTTGACCATTTCATTAATTTTTTTTACTTAAGAGATCTCTCCCGTTGGTCGAGATGAAAAAAATCAAAGAGAACAAATATCCCATTTTTTTCATATCGACTGCAAGGAGATATCTCTTAATAAGCCTATAGCAAAGTCTAATATAAAACTAAGACTACACAGCAATATAAACCCCCCCATTAAGCGCAATCCAATTAGGATTGAATTCATCAATGCGCTTTTCCTTTTTTGCCCTCGATTATTTCTTGTATTGGTTTTTATTAAATAGATCTCTCCCGTTGGTCGAGATGAAAAAAACAACGAGAGAATTTTCTCTTTTTTCATATCGACTGCAAGGAGATATCTCTTAATAAGCATACAGCAAAGTCTAGATCAAAACGAAGACTACCCAGCAATATAAAACCCCTCATTAAGCGCATTCCAATTCGGATTGAATTTATCAATGAGTTTTTCCTTTTTTGCCCTCGATTATTTCATTAATTGTTTTTACTTAAGAGATCTCTCCCGTCGGTCGAGATGAAAAAACAACGAGAACAGATACCCCTTTTTTCATATCGACTGCAAGGAGATATCTCTTAAAGAGCATACAGCAAAGTCTAATATAAACGAAGGCTACTCAGTGAGATAAAATTCCCCATTAAGCGCATTCCAATTTGGATTAAATTCATCAATGAGTTTTTCCTTTTTTGCCCTTGACCATTTCTTTAATTCTTTCTCTCTTGCTATTGCATTCAGCACATATTTATGTACTTCGTAGTAAACTAATTTATGACAATAATACCTTCCGGCGAATGTCTTTTTATTACCTCTGTTATTTAAGTGTTGCTGCAAACGTTGTGTGAGATTATTAGTGAATCCGATATAGAGAACTGTCTTGTTTGGGTTGGTTAGAATGTAAACATAGAAGGTATAATCTCTCGGCATTGTGGATAGTGTGAAGTACTTGAGTTACAGTAATGTAAGTTACTACATTAATCTTTTATTTTTTTACTTAAGAGATCTCTCCCGTTGGTCGAGATGAAAAAAAATAACGAGAGCATTTTCTCTTTTTTTCATATCGACTGCAAGGAGATATCTCTTAATGAGCATACAGCAAAGTCCAGTTCATAACTAAGACTACTCAGCGAGATAAAACTCCCCATTAAGCGCATTCCAATTTGGATTGAATTCATTAATGTGCTTTTTCTTTTTTACCTAGACCATTTCATTATTTGTTTTTATTTAAGAGATCTCTCCCGTTGGTCGAGATGAAAAAAAATAGCGAGAGAACAAATATCCCCCTTTTTTCATATCGACTGGAAGGAGATATCTCTTATTGCGAACTTTTAGTATAACAACCATCCCTTCACTACTTCTTCCTCTTCTTATTCTCCTTATCTACAAAGATGGCTTCAGAAAACAATTCCATAATTCCTTCCAAGGGAATAGTATCAACATCGGTGAGCATAATGCCAGATATCTTTTTACGACCTCGTGTCTCCATAATACCTGGTGGGTCGGCCATGATCTGACCATTGATAAAACATAACTCTATTTTGTCATTTTTGATAGAGTTAAGATAACATAGCCAGCTATTGTAATAATAAAAGGGAATCTTAAATCTTGTTCTACATTGTATGGCAGGATAAGCCATGAACTGTTCATGGAGAAAATAAACTATAGATCTTTGGTTTTCACTTATTCGATCTATGAATATGTCAAATCCATTATCCAATTAAGCTTTATTTTACAACTTATGATTTAATAACAGATTCTACTTGAGCTAATATTTCTTTTTGCATATCTGCTGATTGTAATAATAATGCATCAGCTTCTGCGAGTTTAGCTTTGATATAATCCGCGTCTTTAAGGTCTTTACAGTTGATGATAACATTAAGGTAGGCACCATGTACAGCTGTATGTGTACATAATGCACCGACGCCTACATCTGATATAGAAGCAGGATTTCCACTGTCACACATAACTTTAATTAGAGCATAATTGTTATAGGCAGCTTGCATGACTTTAAGAGGAATTTCTATGGCATTCTTGGTCGCTGCTTCTATGGCATTTTTTCTTTCCGATTTTTCTACATCAGTTGACTTAGGTAGTCGGATAGCATCTATGATATTGTTGAATGCATGCGTGTCTTCATCTACTAAGAAGAGGAGCTCATCTTTAAGTTGTTGTCCTTGACGTGCATAGTCAGAGAAGTACTCCCACTTGTCATCCCATCCCCTCTTTACAGAAGAAAGATTAGCGACCATAGTTCCTAACGCTGCTCCTAACGCTCCAGAATATGCGGCGATACTTCCACCACCTGGTGCTGGACTTTCAGATGCCGTCTCATCAGCTAATTGTCGGACAGTCTTATGGACTAATGGTCGATCACTTTCATCTTCTAATAAGTATTCGATGATTTTAGCCTTAGGGTCAAATGGTCCAAGTTCATCTAATCCTAACGACTTGATAGCGATATGAATTATTTCTGATTCTGCGATGCCGATAGACTTACCTTGCTTCTTAAGAAAGTATTGTCCTGCATCTATCATTACTTTCTTAGGTACAAGACCTACAAGCTCAGAACCAGTGACCCTGATGCCTCTATTCTGAGCACTTGTACATGTCGCTTCGAATGCTTCATGTAAGCTTGTTACTTTTATATCTGGGAGATTCATAGATATCTGTGCTACTTTATATTCATCGATGTACCAACCTATAGCTTTGACAGACTTGAGCATACCGGGAACTCTTAATGGATCTCCAGCTGCATCTCTAAGTATGGTCCCATTTACAGGATGACCCTCTCTTTTGACACGGCCTTTCTCTCTTATATCGAATGCGATAGAATTGGCTTTTCTTACAGATGTAGTATTGAGATTGACATTATAAGCGACTAAGAAATCCCTTGCACCTATGGCAGTTGTTCCTGCTTTGACATGTTGTTCTGCAGGGCCAAAATCAGGCTTCCATTTAGCTTCTTTTATTTTTTTACCAAAACCTTCATACTCTCCAGCTCTAATGTTAGCAAGGTTTTTTCTTTCTTCATTTCTGGCAGCAGATTCATATAGGTATACTGGAATATTAAGTTCTTCTCCTACACGTTTCGCCAGTTTTTTAGCGTAAGCGACAGTCTCTTCCATCGTAATATTGGAGATGGGTATTAGTGGACAAACATCTGTGGCTCCCATACGTGGGTGCTCGCCCTTATGCTGACTCATATCTATGAGTTCTGAGGCTCTCTTGATAGCGAGAAATGCAGCTTCTATTACATCATCTGGTTCTCCTACGAATGTGACTACAGTTCTATTAGTCGCTATACCTGGGTCTACATCTAATAACTTGACACCTTTGACCGTTTCTATTTGGTCTGTAATTGACTTGATCAATTTAGTGTTAGCGCCTTCGCTAAAGTTAGGGACACATTCGATTAATCGCTTTGCTGACATATTATTCTTGATTTTAAAGTAAAAGTATATGTATTTTTATCCAAGCTCCTATTGAGAGCTTACTTTTTTATAAATCTTATAAAATGCCTGTGTTTAGAAATATCTTTCTTGCATTTCTCTTCTTATCTGCATTCGCTTGCAATCTATTATCACAGGAAGTGGCTATCTCTGATGAATTAAGTATCCGTAACTACTTCTCTTATGAATTACTCGGGCAGATAGACGATAGGATTCTTGTATATCGTGATAAAGGATTCAGCAAAGAAATAGATGTCTACAATGAGGACATGGAGCATACGCAGTTTTCAGAATTTATTTTTGAGAAGAAAAAAACTGATATCTATACAATAATAGGGCAGGATACTGCCTTTCAGATGATTTATGGATTCCTTGAGAAAGACTCGCTTGTCCTTAAGCTCAGAGAGTATGATAAGGTAGTTAGATTAATAGATAGTACGACATTAACTAAGATTCATAAGAAAGAAATCAAACGAAGATTCTCTTACACTATTTCTGAAGACAAATCAAAAATTCTCTTGACAACGGTGAATAATGAAAATCTTGTAAGGTTCATTCTGTATAATTGTCGTCAGAAGGCCATCACTTGGCACCAACTTATTTTATTTACGGATAAGAACTATAGAGACTTTGAGAACATAGTACTTACTAATGACGGTCAGATTCTATTACAGATAGAGAACAATGATTTTGATACTGAACGGATCGATTTTACATTACTTCAGCCCACCAATAATAGCCAGTTTGATTTTGTTATTGGTATGCAGGGATTTAGTCATCATAATGTATTCTATAAGTATGATAATGCCAATAAGAATCTCGTTGTTAGTGGCAATTATTCTGAGAAGAAGGGTAAAGAGGTGAAAGGTCTCTTTTTTTATAAAAAGAAAATGGGTGAGATATTAGCTTCTGATTCTCCTGAGTTTATAGAGTATAATACATCTCTTGGACAAGAGTTACTACAGGGAAGAAAAAGAAATAGAAAACATGTCTACGACGATCTTGAGATCAAGGACATTATCTTAAGAAATGATGGTGGTGCTCTCATAGTCTCTGAGATCACTAAAGATTTCTCAAGAAGAAGTCCCTATAATTCTACGTATTCTCGTAATGGTTCTAACTCATTCTCCAGGAGAGGTTGGGTAGATTATTATAATGAAGACATTGTTGTATTAAACGTGAATCCCGAAATGACAATTGATTGGACTAAGGTTTTATATAAGAAACAATTCTCTCAAGATGATGATGCCGTATTCTCATCTTTCTATGTTATGAAGACGCCATCGCGACTAAGATTTATATATAATGATGATATTAAAAAGAACAGTACGGTAAGTGAGTACCTTATGGATCCCGCGGGGAGAATCGCTCGTAACAGTCTACTAAGCACTCAGTATCAGAATATGAAGTTACGCTTCAGTGATGCCATACAATTAAGCGCTAACTCTATCCTCATACCCAGCGAAAAAAACTATGATCTTAATCTGGTTAAGATTACTTATTAGAGTTAGTTCAGTCGATCGTGTAGGTCGGTTACTTTCTTATGAATATCTATAATCTGAGCTTCCATTTTCTCTACATCTTGCAGATCATCGGAGAAACTTACATGTGCATGATATTGCCAGATCTCATCTATATCAGAGTAGACAATCTTATAGGGTAAGTATAGTGTGTTATCAGAAATTAGAATAAGGCGATTACCTGCTGGATCGACTCTTACTCTCTTGTACACCATCCCTTCTCTCTTACTGACGATGATATAAGTTTTATCATTTTTTACTTCAGAGAGTTTTTCTATATAAGAACAGATGATAACTGAACCAGACTCTATTGGTAACATAGAATCTCCTTGTATTTCAAAAGCACGATACGTACCTTTAGGTATATTGGGTAATGACATTTTAGGGAGATCCATAATATACTCTGGATTGTGATATGAGTCCAAGTATCCGGCTTCCGCTTTAGAGTCAACTAATTCAATATTACTATCATTATCTTTATCTACACTTATTGCGAGTATACGGAGATCTTTATTTCTCATGACCTCATAATCATTGTGACTGATATCTTCAGTTATGAGTGTATCTACTTTAACTTTAAAGTGCTCAGCCATTCTGATGAGCATCGCAATATTGGGTTCTGTCTTCTCTCTTTCATAATCTCCAAGAGTTGTTCTCGGAAGGTCTAATGTATCAGAAAGATCCTGTTGAGATAATTTATGTTTTTTTCTTAAGTACTTGAGGTTACTGCCTAGCATGTATCGGTATTTAGAAGGGCAATATAAGACATTATCGAATAAATCGCCATAATTTAGGTGAGATATTCGACATTTAAATAATTTTTTTTCATTTTGGAACTCAATTATTCAGTTTTTGATCAAGAAGGATATTTCAAAAGCTTTACTTTTTTAGTTCGCTTAAGGGTATTCATATCTTTTTGTTACCATACCATTCTCCTTCCCCACCAACATATAGTAGAAAGTGATTTTCGCTTAAACCCCAAGTAATTATATGTTTGCTTCCTGTTGCATAGGCAAACTCATTTATTTTGTAAGAATTGTTTGTGTTGTATTCTTCTACATATTTTAACAAATCACCTCTTACGAAATTTGGAATTATAGATTTTGGATCACTTTGTAAATACCCAAATTCTTTATCATCAAATTTTTTAGGATCCAAGACTAACGAATGAAATATTGTATCTATACTATTCCCTTTATGGTTAATGATTTCAATGGTCACAGAAGTTAGTTGAATCTATGGACTTTAGTCCACGACTTTAGTTTCTACAAATTTCCTTACCTTGATAGGATGGGAAAACGACAAAGGCGAGGCAGCCATACGGTGAGTTGGTTAA